>ENA-OQKN01000328-OQKN01000328.1-human-gut-metagenome-genome-assembly--contig:-NODE-328-length-56815-cov-27.243826_pt1 | contig 56815 bp, 46 predicted proteins | sample MGYA00242776_ERZ504794 | MGnify/ENA primary metagenome ERZ504794 (study PRJEB26092, sample SAMD00036434) | human gut metagenome | host: Homo sapiens | study: EMG produced TPA metagenomics assembly of... | reverse complement strand
CGGCTGCTCGGCGTAGGACAGGTTCACGCCGTAGCGCGAGCCGTCCCCGAGCAGGCGCTCGAAGTTGGGCAGGTCGGTCGGCGTGGAGATGACCAGGATGTCCCGGATGCCCGCCAGCATGAGGGTGGACAGCGGGTAGTAGATCATGGGCTTGTCGTAGACCGGCAGCAGCTGCTTGGAGGTCACGAGCGTGAGTGGGTACAGGCGGGTGCCTGACCCGCCAGCGAGGATGATGCCTTTCATATTAAAATCCAATCCATTTTGATGTAGCTATCGCTGCTTCTTAAGTTTGGTCAAACATGAAGCAACGCTTTGCAGCGCAGAATGATTGAGCAAGAGATAGCCAACGTAGACTAATGCATACAGAATCGCCGCAGTTCCACCAGATAAAAGCTCAGCGAACAAGACGAAAGCGACTGTAAGCAGGATCTCCTGAAACGGCCTAGTTGAACCCGGGGCGCAAAGCTGTTCGTTCAGATAGAGCTCGGACCACAACGACCTGCCAATAATGCAGATAACGGCGCCACACAGGACGGCGTCGAGCGAGTTAAGGACAAGAACACCGAATATCGAAAAAACAGCGCTACAAATAACAGTGACGATATTCAACTTCAGGAGCAGCTGTTCTTTACGAAGTACCTTGAAATAGGTAGTACAGCAAAGGCTCATCTTTGTATTGAAGACGCATATCGGAAGTAAGAGCGCAAAGTATTTGAGGCTTTCGGCATATTGAGGAAGCCATATCCCCAAAAACCAAACCATAGGGAAATAGAGTAAATAGATCGCAGGGAAAATAAGCTCGATAGAATTCCTTATGCCAATGTAAAAACGAACCCTTTCATCTTCAGAGCCTGTCCTAAGGGCAGGAAATAAAACCATACTCGCCTGTGAGACGAAGGTGATGAAGAAATTCACCAGAGAGACGGAGAACGAAATTTTTGCAAAGGCGACGATACCCCAAAAATGATCGATAAGAAACCTAGATACCCCGAGGATTAGTGTGTCGGCGATGTTCGCAATCATCAGCTTCACGCCGACGATGATACTGCGGATGCCGTCCTTAAGCGAATTGCCAAAAGACACTGATTTAGCGCGTAGGATATCCCTGCCCATCCAAGAGCAATATATGAGCGCAATAATTTTCGAAACGAGATACGCGTAGACATAGGGATGGTAGTCCGAAACCTTAAATCCAATTAAAACAAGGAGCGGAGCCAGAAACACCAGCCTGTCTAGCATTGTAGAAAACGAAAAAAGCTTAGTTTCGTTCATGGCCTGAAAGACAAAGCCCAAATAACTTGTCAGGTTATATACGACGGTGTAAAGCGCGAAAGACGCGATAACAAATAACCGATTTGCATCATCGACGAGAGGCAGCGAAGCCAAAGTGATGGCGAGGCAAATCACTGCCTGGAAACAAGCACCGAAGATATACTGGGATTTGATTGAGCTCTTATCGATTTCATCACGAGAGAGACCCCCGTTAATCAGGTAGACACCATCATTCAGGCCAAGGTGAAAAAAGCCGGAATAGGTCGTATAAAACATGAACAGTTGCCAGTATCCATAATCAGCAACGCCAACGATTTTCGGCACGAGCAGCGACATGACGACACTGACCGATAGAGAAATAAACTGTGCAGCAAACGCAATCATAGTGTTGCGTGCGATAGACGAATAATTCATTCAACCTCGTTTGTTTAAACTAGCAACCTTGATTTATTCAGAAATCAAAATAGGGCCTGACTCGCACAAATCTGAATACCGAGCACTCGTTCTACCCAGAACGAGTCCACAGGAAACAAACAAGATGACCGTTGGCACCCACCAACCAAGCATGCAATAAAACATGAGCTCCGCACAGCATATACAGGAAACGGAAAATAGTACTTGATCGAGTTCGCAACCCGACCTGAACGAACCGATGCCAGCGGAAATTAGCAAGAATACAAAACTACAAATTCCAAGAAAACCATATTCATACAGCATTGCAAGGAAACCATTATCCACCGTTGAAAAACCGCTAATTTCAACCGTCGTGCCCAGCATAGTCATGCGACTACTGCCATAACCATTTCCAGTAAGCCAAAACAGCGGCCTGCTTAAAAAGCTATGAATAATATAGGCAATGGCTCCGGAACGCTGGCTATATGAAACATCAGTTTCAAGCTCACCAAATCGAGAAGCCACAAAGTTAAACAGTCCAAACTTGTAGAGAATGAAAACGAGTAGCAATACAGCTGGAACTAAAAGCGCAATTAAATTCCATTTAGAATACTCGGGGTTCTTTAGGCGAAAGATCAGGTACACCGATGCTAAAGCAATGAGAATAATCCACGCGCTACGACTCTTTGTCAGAAGCAGAGCGACCAAAAGAACTACAGAGTATAAGAGACGTTTCATCCTGCCCGTCTCCAATTTATAGTTGATTACAACAGCAATAACTATCATTTGGCCAAATACGATTGCATGACCGAAAAAACTACGCAGTCGATACAAGGATGGATTATCAATCGTTACAGTTTGCAGAAAAGAAAAGGAACCATTTGTAACTAGTCGTTGACCTAAAACAATTTCAAGGACAAAGCTAAATAGGCAGGCGAACACCATAACGTTGCGAAGCATAAGCAATGCAGACTCAACCCAGTCATCGTTCTTTACTTTACCGTAAATATAACCAAGAAGGATGCAAAAGAAATACGAGCAGACCGTAAGGAGGGATTCATTAATGCTTCGGGACGTAAACGCAATGGCAGAAAAGAAAACCATCGCGCCCATAACGACAATGGGAATAGCGTTATTTAAAAACACTTTGTAGAGGCGCCCAGAAAGAACTTCTTTGAAAACGAGCAATCCTAGAACAGAAAAAAATAGTCCTTTAACGGGAGAAATGACACTTAAGATTGCGGCAAAAATCAAAATAGTGAATTCATTAGTAAATAGCTCAAGCATTCTAAACACCTACTTACTGTCACAGGAACTGATTAAGGCCTTAAAATCACCAAGCAGGGAACGATTTGACAGTTCATACTTACGGTATTTTAGAATGGTGCCTAAATCACTTATTTTTAGGCCACCTACGAACAAGTGCAAACGGGCATTTAAAACAGAACCGTAATGCTCTATATGTGAAGAAGATATACGATAATCGCCAGGATTACTACTGCAGTATTCTTCTAAAACCTTAGAAAATCTCAAGCACATCCCTATCTCAGCAACACGAGATTTCTTGTCAATATGTCGCATCTCAGTTGCATTAGAGTCATGCCTGCGGAACCGAATCAAGGGCTGATTTAGAAGTCTGAGAGTCCCCTTCAGTAATGAGAAGCGCCATAACATACCGTCATGCGCAAAATCATCCTGCCAATATGGCATGATTTCCCTTATAAAACTAGATTTAACGGCATACGAACATCCAGGGCGCCGTACCGACATAAACTTGCTATCGAAAACCGGGGTCTCCAAATCGTCCAGAGGTTTGGAATCATCGACAGCACCATAGACTGTTACTTTTTTACCGCCGCTCTCATAAAACGGCTCGACGGCGCAGCTGAGAACCTCAATCGAGGGGTCCTTCTCGAGGATTGAGGACATCACAGCGATTTTATCGAGTTCCCAAATATCATCCTGGTCGCACGGGAAGACGATTCCATCGTCTATAGATGCAAGGTCAAGAAGCCGTTTAAAGCTCTTGCGCCAGCCGAAATTCGAGCTGTTCTTGTTGACGGTCCAATTAGCGAGTGCGTGTTCCTCGATGTATTCGCAGATGAGATCGAACGATCCATCTGTCGAGCAATCATCCGCGATCACCACCCGATCCGGAGACACGGTCTGAAGTCGCAAGCTGTCTAGCTGTTCAGTAAGATATCGTGTGCCGTTATAGACTGACATCACAACCGTAACCATTAAAAACCTTCGTCCAATTAAAGCTCAGCCATTAGCTGATCGTAAATATTGATAAGACGTTCAACATACGCGATCTTTTTGAGATGGCTAAAGTCCGCCTTCTCAACTGCCTCCCTGTAACGCGAGTAAACATCAGAATCGAGCATATTGACCATTGCGTCAGATAGCGACTCCACACTACCTGCGTTGAAGATCTCGCCGAGACCTTTTGACATCACAAAGGAGGCAGCATCGCCGACATCCGAAACAATACATGGCAGGCCGGCGGCAATCATTGCTTCATAAGCGACGAGCCCGAACGTCTCTCGGCAAACAGAAGGCATGACGATAGCGCGAGATTGTTTCATGACGGAAAGAACTTCATCATGAGGCAAGGAGCCCATGAATCTGATATCTGGATAGCTATCCGACAACCTCTTCAATTCGGTACCGTCGCCAATGACGATCGCATTCACGCCCGCCCGACAGGCCGCTTCGCAAAACAAGTCACAGCCTTTCTCTGGACTTAAGCGGCCGACGAATAGGTATGCCGAAGAATCTCCTTCGGAATCATCTTGAAACTTAGCCGCATCAACATAGTTTAAGCAGTCATACCGTTCAGAATTCCACGCTAGATGAGGTTCGATCAATCGACGGCTGGAGTCGGAGACAAAGGCGACCGCCGGGCGAAGCGAGCCTAAGACATGGTTCTGCACGGAGAAACGAACGGACCGGTACAATTTTTGGGCATACGAGCGCTTGTCACAGTTGTGCAGCAGGCACTTCGGAGAACCGGGAGCGATTCCGCAGTTACAATGATTCACATAGTCGTAGAGCCCACCGTTAGAGCAAACAAGGAAGTACTCATGGGCAGTAATGAGACATTTGAAGCCCCGTCGCTCTATTGCCCTGAATATAGAGGGAGAAAGGGAGTGCGTCCAAGAATGCACATGAACGACCGCCGTTTCTGGGTCAAGCTGATTGAGCAAATCATCCAGCGCCGTTTCCGAGCGTCGGTTCCAGATGCCCTGAACAGCACCAGAGACGCCACCGTTCAAGACGTCGCCCTGCCCGCAATTAACGCAAATAACCCCCGATTCGACCAAAGCCGGATCGGGATCTCCCAGCGCTGAGAAGAAATAGCTGTTAAGCCCCATCTTTGCCAATGCCGAAGCTGTCTCGATTGCGATTTTTGAAGCTCCACCCCCGATATGGGGACGGTCGCAAATCGTAATCGCTGTGGTAAGGCTACTCATGCGCGTTCCCAGGTATAATGGATCGGGCCAAACGTTTTACGCCCAACCGCATCGACGGCGGAAGCATTTTTTTCACACGGTCGAAAAGGCTCACTTTGGGAACCAAGACAGAATCAAAGATCCCCGACCCCAGTGCCTCATACTGAGCGATGACCGCATCGCGCCTCTCTTCAAGTCCTGAACGCTTATTAGGGTCTTCATGCAGGAGCACGTCATCCGCTGCGACGTCGTTGTTAGAATAGGCAACGCAATCGACTATCTCATCAATCAGCTTGGCGCCGCGCTCGGTCTTCACGATAACGGCTGAAATGCCCTTCTCAGGATACACGCAGTCTCGGGCTGACTCAGAACGCCAGGAGTCGCCGAGGATAATGTCAGCGGGACTGTCGCACCCTCTGAAGGGACAACTATAGCAAGACGATCTGCTGATCATGCCTTTGATATAGGACCCATAAAACGGGTCGAATGCGGCGGGCCTCTTTATAATCCTGCCGTCGGACAACTCAATCTTTATGTTATGGCCCCAACCGAATTTCGATTTATCTCTAAAAGTCAGTGCGGTGACATCGGACTTCTCCCGAAGCTCAAGCCAGTCAACATAGGAACGAAACATGGAAGAGCTTGGTACACCGTGGCAAACAACGCTGACGGTTGTCAGCCCATCCATCGGCTTACCCAAATAGAGAAGCAGCGCGGAAACCTGGCAGGGAGTACCGCTAAACAGTACATGCTTGCCGGATTTCAGATCGTTGAGCACATCGGGGTACGATTCACTCGCATCGCTCTGGACATATTTGGACTTTTGAAGGAGCGCAATATCGGCAAGATCGGATATACCGATATGCCTAACGCAATCAACACCGTCCCAAGCGGCGCCGTAAACACGCCCACCTTTCTCAAGAACCCGCGTCGCGAGAAGAGAGAAGACGCCGCCGGACGAACTCTGCGCGAGCTCGTCAGAATCACCACTCTGCAAAACAGCGGCGCGAATGACCTCCGAGTCCGCATCAACTCGGTTTTCCGCCGGACAGGAGCGCAGGCATAGGCCACAGGAAGTGCATTTGGCTGCATCCACCACGGGATAATCAAAACCATCGGGCGAAGGATGCATTTCAATAGCCGAAAAAGGGCATTTGGCCGCACATGCTCCGCATCCAAAACAGGCTTGATGAGAAATTATGGCGATGTTTTTGTTCAAGCTGACTCCCCCTATTGTTCGAGAGCATCCAAGAGCCAATTTTTCGAGAACGAGATGAGTGACTCCACATCCGACAGACGTCTTTCATACCCCTCGATTTCAGTAGCATGCATGTGGCTTTCATAGCCATCGAGTAGGCGATCTTCAGTGTTCGAGAGCCTCGCGAGGCTCTCGACTCGGGAATTCTGAGAGCGTCTGTCGGTCTCCTCAAATCGCTTGAAGCAGTAATAGTCCTTGCGAAAGATTTGGGAGAATAGCGTACCGTGCAACGAATCGGTCAGCACGAACCGCGCACTCGCCAAATACGCGAGCCATTCATCGGGACCAAGCCCATAGCGTGGATTAAGCTCCTCGTCGACTGCATTTTTACCTGAACCAACAAGCGTCACAACTTCGCAGCCGAGCTCCTTCGAAATCGATTCGACCGCTTTCCTGTAAAACGGCCTATCCCCAAGAAAGTAGCAGACAATTTTACCGGGCTCAGGACATTTTCCGTCAATAAGAGGGGCCCAGTCCTCCTTCGACAGAAGCAGGACAGGGTCCACGACCTGTGAGGGACGCTCAAGACCGAGTGATTCGACAAAATCCGCACCGGCATCTTCGCGAACAGATACGGAACTGAAAGATTTAAGAAGATTAGCAATGATCCTCTTCTTCCTCTCTGTGGTGTTCGTAACACCGAAGCTGGGCGCATACGCGATTCGCTTATCACTGTCGCTCAGAAAGGAGAGATAGAAATTCCTGTTCAAAAGATATGGCGACCAAATCTGATCCGATCCACAGACGTACGCATCGTATTTCCCCCGCAAGCCGACCAGTCCGTCTGTATCGGTAATCCGTTCAGTAGTAACGATATTCTGGCTTAAAAAGCGATTGAAAACATCAGCGGTCGAGGAACCGAAGTCGTCATGCTCCTTCTTACGATTGAGCAGCTCATGTGCTTTACCGGCAAACAAATCGAAGGAATTTCGGTTGATCGCCCAGTTCAGTAGCTTTTCTTTGACGCAGGGGAGATAGTCGGCGTCAACAACATCATGACCCTCGGACTTCAAGAACTGCTGCAGAGCATAAGCCTGGAGCAACGTGCCGAAATTTTGGTTATGGAGCCACGTTAAAATACAGATTTTCATTAATTCACCGTTTCAAATAGCTTCAGGTAGTACTCTTCAAGCTTGGGCGCCGCCTTAAAGATGTCATAAGATTCAAACCCCGGAGATGAATGAGGATCGGAGCGATCAAAGACATCCCTGCGGGCGGCAAGGATCGCGTTGGACCACCCCTCGACGCCCATACTCAACGGAAGGAAGCTGCACCGACTGGATAACGCAACATCGTTGGGGACCCTTTCAGAGCAGATGCACGGGAGACCGGAAGCCTGGGCCTCAATCGCGACCATTCCGAGGCCCTCGTACAGGCTGGGGAGCACGAATAAATCGAGCGACTGATAGACGTCCTGCACATCAGAAATCTGGCCGAGAAAACGCACCGCCGAGGCAATGCCAAGTGAGCATGCCTTTTCCTCCGCTTGAGGTCTCAGTTTTCCATCGCCGCAGACGACAAGGATGGAATCAGGATTCTGAGCATGCACTGCCTTGAAAACATCAAGCAAAAACAACTGGTTCTTCTGAGAGATGAACCTACCGATATTCCCCAATACCAGCGTATCGTCCTTCGCTCCGAGCTGAGCACGTCGCTCGTCCCTAATCGATCGATTGAAAGAAAAGTTGTTCAAATCGATAGCATTATTAAAAACAGTAAAACGGGATGAACCGAACAGCCATTTTCCAGCATGCTCGGTGCAGGCTGCCAAATCAGTCGGATACCTTGTTGAGAACAGCTTCAAAGAGCCTTTGATGACATTTTTAGCAAACTCCCCCTTTCCGCTTGTAGAGTGGCTGTGGGCTATACGCACAGGTATGCCCGCCTTCTTAGCAGCGCGAAGCGGAAAGACGGAAAGCGCATTGATATGGCTGTGCACAATCTTCCAGTTCTCTTCCTTAAAGAGGCGCTGAAGCTCTCGCTGGTATTCGACAACATGCTGGTAGGGAGGAATCTCAAAAACCCTGCCACCTAAAGATTCAATCTCCTCGCGGGGAACAAGCGTCGAATCGGAATCGACAAGAAAATCGAACTGCACTTTGCTGCGATCAATATGGCGGTAGTAATTCATGACGACGGCCTCGACGCCGCCGCCAACCATCTTGCCAACAACCTGAGCTACTCTAATCGGTTCAGCCATTTAGCAAGCACCGCCACGGTAAAGACCTCAACGAACGTGAGGAGAACAATCTTCAGGTCCGTGATGGGACCGCGTTTGGCGATGTACTCGAGATCACGTCGAACCATGCCGTCGAAGTCGGTATCGTTGCGGTCCGTGACCTGCCACCAGCCGGTGATCCCGGGCTTAACCGCCAGACGCTGCAGGTCGAATTCTGTATACTCGGCCACCTCGTTGGGCAGCGGCGGGCGCGGGCCCACGACGGACATCTGGCCCAGAAACACGTTCAGGAACTGCGGGAACTCATCGATGGAGTGCTTGCGGATGAACTTCCCAATCTTGGTGACGCGCGGGTCCTCCTTCATCTTGAACATGGCGCCGGCGATCTCGTTTTGCTCCTTGAGCTCAGCGAGACGCTCGTCGGCATCCCTGTACATAGAGCGGAACTTCCACATGCGGAACGTGGTCAGGCTGCCATCGGGGCGGGTCTGGCCCACGCGGATCTGGCTGTAGAACGGGTTGCCCTCGCTCTCCAGGCGGATGGCCGCGGCGAGCACCAGACTCGGAATGGCGATGACGGCCAGAACGCAGCCGCTGAACACAATGTCGAACACGCGCTTTACGGCGCGGTAGCCCAGGCGCGTGCGGTCCCAGTCCTTCACGGCCTGCATGCCCTTGTAGCGCATGCTCGCGTCGTCGCCGCTCATGGCCTGGGCGACCAGCACGGCCCCCACCGGCGCGTTTTGCCCTGTCACTTCTTTAGTAGTCAAGTTCAAATCCACGTCCCTGTTCCCAGGGACACCCCCCCCCATCGATGAATTCAAATAACGAATGAATTACCAGCGCAACGTCTCCCTTACGTTTTGCTGGGCACGTCGAGCGCAAGCAGCTCCCTAAAAGCGGAGTCGCCTTCGCCCACGTCTACCAGGCACCAGCGCTTATGACGGTCGATCTTCTTTACACGGGCCTCTTGCCCCACCAAGGGTCCCTGCTCTATGTGCAGCACGCCGTCTTCTATTCGGGCGACGCTGTTGCGCACCACGCCGCTGTCGTCGAGCACGCTGCGGTACCGGTCCTGCGCATCGTCCGGCATGGGCGCATAGGCCCGCTCCTTGCTACCGGCAATGCGGCAGCCAAAGCTCAACTGGGCCAAAGCCTTGTCGAGCAGGGCGGCATCGCGCGTGGCGACGAAGAAGTATTCCTTGTACATAGGTTTGGTTTGGAGCGACCAGGCACCGTCCCGCTTAAACCAGAACTCCTTTTGCATCACAAAAGCGTCCTGCATCAGCTCGTGCGGGATAATGCGGCGGACCTTTTCACAGGTCTCGCGCTCTTTTCCATTGGGGGTGTGGACCAGATACCAGCGGACGCGGCCGCGCTGACTGTTGGTGATGGCGCCACTAAAGGCACCGGGCAGCTGCTCTTGGCGCCGCATTGTCTGTTCCATCTCTCGCCCCCTTAACTTGAATCCGCGACGCACGCGGATGCAGGGGCGTTAAGAACAGGCTTCTCGCTCGCAGCTAGGCGCAGTCGCAAAAGTACAGGTTTTTGTATCTTTCGACTAAGCTCATTATACGAGTAATTTCAGGCCGTTTTGCCTGATTGCACAAATTGCGGCGCGAGCGGATACATCTCCATACCCCTCTACAAAAACTTGTACATTTTTGCACAACAAAAAAAGCCGCTCTAGCAGCGGCTTTTTCTCGTTTGGGCATGAAAAAAGGCGACTGTCCTTTGTGGACGGTCGCCTTTGTTAATTGTTGTGAAGTTCGCCTTAGGCGCGAGTCTTGATCTCCTCGGTCACCTTGGCAACGAACTCGTCAACGCTCATCTGAACGGTCTCGTTGGAGCGATCGCGGACGGAGATGTTGACGGCCTCGACCTCCTTCTCGCCCAGGATGAGCATGTAGGGCACGCGGTCGATGGAGCGGGCCTCGCGGATCTTGTAGCCGATCTTCTCGTCGCGGTCGTCGCAGACCACGCGAATGCCGGCCTCCTCCAGCTTGGCGCACACCTCGTGGGCGTAGTCGCGGCTCTTCTCGGAGACGGGAAGCGCCTTGACCTGGACGGGAGCCAGCCAGGTGGGGAACTTGCCCGCAAAGTGCTCAATCAGAATGCCGATGAAGCGCTCGATGGAGCCAAAGCACACGCGATGCAGCATGATGGGACGCTTCTTGGTGCCGTCGGCGTCCACGTACTCCAGATCAAAGTTGAGCGGCATCTGGAAGTCGAGCTGCACGGTGCCGCACTGCCAGGTACGGCCGAGCGAGTCCTCCAGGTGGAAGTCGATCTTGGGGCCGTAGAAGGCGCCGTCGCCCTCGTTGACCTCGTAGTCCATGTGCAGCTGCTCCAGAGCGGTGCGCAGGCCCTCCTCGGCGCGAGCCCAGTCCTCGTCCGAACCCATGGAGTCCTCGGGGCGGGTGGAAAGCTCAACGTGGTACTTAAAGCCAAACTTCTGGTACACGGAGTCGATGAGGTTGACCACACCGACGATCTCGTCGGTCAGCTGGTCGGGACGCACAAACAGGTGGGCGTCGTCCTGGTTAAAGCAGCGCACGCGGAACAGGCCGTGCAGGGCGCCACGCAGCTCGTGGCGGTGCACCAGGCCAATCTCGCCGGCGCGGATGGGCAGCTCGCGATAGGAATGCGGCTTGGAGGCGTACACCAGCACGCCGCCCGGGCAGTTCATGGGCTTAATGCAGTACTCTTCGTCGTCAATGACGGTGGAGTACATGTTGTCCTTGTAGTGGTCCCAGTGGCCCGAGGTCTTCCACAGCTGCTTGTTCATGATGAGCGGCGTGGAGATCTCCACGTAGCCGGCCTTGTGGTGGATCTCGCGCCAGTAGTCCAGCAGCGTGTTCTTAAGGATCATGCCGTTGGGCAGGAAGAACGGGAAGCCGGGGGCCTCGTCGCGCATCATAAAGAGGTTCATCTCGCGGCCGATCTTGCGGTGGTCGCGCTTCTTGGCCTCCTCTAGCATGTGCATGTGCTCGTCGAGCTCTTCCTTGGTGGCAAAGGCGACGCCGTTGATGCGGGTGAGCATCTTGTTGTCCTTGTCGCCCTTCCAGTAGGCGCCCGAGACGCCGGTGAGCTTAAAGGCCTTCAGCGCCTTGGTGTAGCAGATGTGGGGGCCGACGCACATGTCAATGTAGTCGCCCTGCTGGTAGAAGGTGATGCGGGCGTCGTCGTCCAGGTCGCCGATGTGCTCGACCTTGTACTTCTCGCCGCGCTCCTCCATAAGGGCGATGGCCTCGGCGCGGGGCTTCTCGTACACGGAGAACTTGAGGTTCTCCTTGACGATCTTCTTCATCTCGGCCTCGATTGCGGGGAAGTCGTCCTCGCTGATCTTGACGCCCTCGGGCAGGTCGACGTCGTAGTAAAAGCCGTTGTCGGTCGCGGGGCCGTAGGCAAAGTCGGCCTCGGGATAGAGACGCTTGATGGCCTGCGCCATGATGTGCGCGGCGGAGTGGCGGATGACGTGCGTGACCTCGTCCTGCGGGAGCTCGGCCACCGAACCGTCATTGTAGAGTGCCTTCATGGGTATGTTTTCTCCTCTCGGATGCCTGATGCAAGTGCGTGCGATGCGCTCGGCGTTTTTGACTTGCATCATTATAGGCAGGTTGCCTTGGTATACAAGCGCCCGCCGCACCTTAATGGCACGGCGGGCGATTTTCTACGCATGCTTCATCGTGTGGGGGCGGGGCTGCGGGATGCGCGCGGCTTGCGCGGGACGCGCGGTGCACGTGGCCTGCGGCCGGCCCGGCGATGGATGCGTTACTGGATGCGAGTTCGGCAGTAGGGGCAGACCTTCCAGTGCGCATCGAGCGGGCGATGGCAGCTGGGGCACACGTTGCGAACCTGGGTGTCGCACACCGGGCACACGACAAAGTCCTTCTCGATGGGAGCACCGCACTGCGGGCAGGTGCCGTACTGGGCAAGCTGACGCTCACGCAGGGCCATGTCCAGCTCCTGCTCCTCGCGGTCGGCCGCGTAGGAATGCGGGCGCAGGACCAGGTAGGCGATGAGGCCCACAAACGGGATGAGGGCGATGATGCCCCATGCCACGTAGGCGCTGGCGCCGCGGCGGCGAGCGTCGATGAACACATAGACGACCGACAGCACGTACAGGGCGATGATAAAGCCAACAAAGGCGTAGATGACGCCCATAAGCTGCGGCGACATGAGCTCGTTGATGTATTTGGACATTGAGGTGTACCTTTCGGAATATTTACAGTCCGGTCAAGTTTACCACGGGGTTTGTTTATATGGGACCAAGGCTGGGTACGGGGCTGGCGCGGACACAAACATCTCAATCTGTAACAGATACTCGGCAAATAAGGGTCTAGGTGTTACAGATCGAGACGAACGGGAGGGCCGCCGAGCAAACGTCTCGATCTGTAACAACTAGGACCAAATTTCCTATCTTGTTGTTACAGATCGAGACACAGGGGCCCCTCCCCGACTTCAATCTCGATCTATAACATCTTGGGCCCCAAAACCCCTCTTACTGTTACAGATCGAGACATTCAAAATCTGTCGGAAGGTTTGTCTTGATCTGTAACATCTACAACCCAAATCATCAGCTAGCTGTTACAGATCAAGATGAACGGTGAGCCCTCCGTTAAATATCTCACTCAATCTGTAACAACTAGGGGTCAGAAACCCTTCTATCTGCTACAGATCAAGACAAAGGAAAACGTCCAATCTCAATATCTCAATCTGTAACAACAACTCGGCAAAAACAGGTCTAACCGCTACAGATTTAGACATTCGAAACCGACTGATAGGTTCATCTAAATCTGTAACATCTGGACCCCAAAACGGTCCCCAGATGTTACAGATCGAGACAGAACAATCTCTCCCTGACTTTAAATCTCAATCTGTAACACATAGGACCGATTTCCCCCTCTTACTGTTACAAATCAAGACAAACGAAGGGTCTGTCTGGCAAACGTCTCGATCTGTTACATCTGGAACCCAGTTCTTCTGCTTACTGTTGAAGAACGAGACAAATCTCTGATACCAGGGCGGCAGACGAGGTCACCGATGGTCCTGAGTCTCCCCTCGCCTGCCGTTGGCGGATGCAGCGGGGCTGTTCGCCGCATTGCCGCTGCACTGGGGGTGTGCAGACCGTAGGATAGTCCTATTGACAGCCTGTCAACTCGTCTGGGAGGCACTGTGACGGAAACGTTTGATATCGCGATTGTGGGCGCGGGCATCACCGGGTGCGCCATCGCGCGGCAGCTCGCGCGCTATGACCTGTCCATTTGCGTGGTCGAGGCGGCCAACGACATCGCCCTGGGCGCGTCGAAGGCCAACGGCGGCCTGGTGCACGCCGGCTACGATCCAGCACCGGGAACCGTAAAGGCGCAGGTCAACGCCCACGGTTGCGAGCTATATGGCACGTGGGCCCAGGAGCTAGGCTTTTTGTTCCGCCGCACCGGGTCGATGGTGCTGGGTTTCAACGACGAAGACCGCGCGCACCTGGAGAAGCTGCGCCAGAATGGCCTGGCCAACGGCGTGCCCGCGCTGTCGATTATCGGCCCCGAGCACATCCACGAGCTGGAACCGCGCGCGAGCGCCGAGGCAACGAGCGCGCTATGGTGCCCTTCGACCGGTTACGTTGACCCGTTTGAAGTGGCCATCGCCGCGTTGGAGAACGCGGTCGCCAACGGCGTGACGTTTATGCGCTCCGCGCCGGTGAAGGCAATTGAGGTTGCTGACTCGGATGACAGAGCCGCGCGCTTTACGCTGGCAACGCCCGCAGGCGACGTGCGCTGCCGTTACCTGATCAACGCCGCGGGCAACGGTGCCGCGGACATCTCGCACATGGCCGGCGCCGAGGAGTTTCAGATGGTCTGGCGCCAGGGCAACATCGTAGTGCTGGACAAGGAGCCGCGTGCGCTCATGCCGCTCTACCCCGTTCCCACGCCAATTTCCAAGGGCGTTATCGTCACGGGTACCGTACACGGCAACACCGTGATTACCGCGACGGCCGCCGTGCGCGAGCCAGGCGATACACAGACCTACGCTACCGATGTCAACGCGCTGCTGAGCGGCGCGCGCAAGCTGGTGCCCGATCTGGACACGCGTCGCGTGGTACGCGCGTTTGCCGGCGGACGTCCGGTCATTAAGGGGACGAACGACTTCTTTATTGGACAGTCGGCCGTGATGCCGGGGCTGTTCCAGGCCGCAGGCATTCAGTCCCCGGGCGTGGCGAGCGCGCCGGCCATCGCCGAGCGCATGGAGCAGGTACTGCGCGATGCCGGCGTAGCCCTGCGCGAACGAGGCGATTGGGACCCGATTCGCCATGCGCCGGACGACTTTGACCGCGCGCCGCTCGCGCGCAAGGAGAAGCTGATTGAGTCCGATCCCGCGTGGGGGCAGATCGTCTGCCGCTGCGAGACGGTGCCCGAGGCCGAAATCGTGGCCGCGATCCGACGCCGCCCGGGCGCGGTTTCGGTCGAGGGCGTCAAGCGCCGCTGTCGTGCCGGCATGGGTCGGTGCCAGAGCGGCTTTTGCCAGAGCCGCGTGGTAGCGATCCTGGCGCGCGAGCTGAGCTGCGACCCCAGCGAGGTACTGTTGGAGGATGCCGGTTCTTGGCTGGTAGAGGGACCGCTGAAGGGGGTGCGCTAGGATGGCAACGCTTGATACGCGCGACGGACGCGCGGTGGCCGGAGCTGTAGCGTCGGTGTCGACGCAGGCCTTCGACGTTGTTGTTATCGGCGGCGGCCCCGCCGGTATGGCAGCCGCGCTTGCCGCGCAAAAGGCCGGTGCGCACGTGGCCATCGTTGAACGCGAACAACATCTGGGCGGCATTCTGCGCCAGTGCATTCATCCGGGTTTTGGCCTTTTGCACTTTAAGCAGGAGCTCACCGGTCCCGAGTACGCGCAGCGCTTTATCGACCAGGTGCGTGCGACCGACATTGCGCTGTTCCTGGGCAGTATGGTGCTTGGGATTGATTCGGGCGAGGGCGCGTGTGTGGGCGACCCGGGCGCGGACGAGGGCACGGGAGACGCCGCGATTCATACCGTCACGCTCATGAGCCGTACCGGCATGCTTCAGCTCACCGGACGCGCGGTCGTCCTTGCCATGGGGTGCCGCGAGCGCACTCGCAGCGAAATCAAGATCCCCGGCAGCCGCCCCGCCGGCGTGTTTACGGCGGGCCTGGCGCAGCGATACATCAATATCGAAAACCTCAAGCCCGGCTCGCGTGCCGTCATTTTGGGCTCGGGCGACATCGGGCTTATCATGGCGCGCCGCTGCACGCTCGAGGGGATTTCCGTCGAGGGCGTGTACGAGCTCATGCCGTACGCCAACGGTCTGCGTCGCAACGTCAAGAACTGTCTGGACGACTTTGGCATTCCGCTGCACCTATCCACCACCGTGACGCGCGTGATCGGTCACGATCGCGTTGAGGCCGTCGAGGTGAGTCAGGTCGACGAGAGCCTGGCGCCCATTCCGGGAACCGAGCGCGTTGTTCCGTGCGACACGCTGCTGCTTTCAGTGGGTCTGATTCCCGAGAACGAGCTTTCGGTGGGCGCGGGCGTTGAGCTTGACCCGCGCACGCGCGGCGCCGTCGTGGACCAGAGCCTGCAAACGGGCGTGCCGGGCATCTTTGCCTGTGGCAACGTGCTGCACGTGCACGACCTGGCCGACAACGTGACGACCGAGTCCGAGCGTGCCGGCGCGGCTGCGGCGGCATACGCGCTGGGGAGCGGCGCGAACGTCGGGCACGGTACTGCGGACCCGAGCTGCCAGCTCACGGTCTCCCCCGCCGGCATTGCGGGCTACGCGCTGCCGGGACGCATTGCGGCTGTGGCACTCACCAAACTCAGCTTCCGCGTGCGCCGACCGGTCGACGCCGCCCGCGTGCGCATTCTGGCAGGCGACGAAGAACTGTTTGCAGGCAAGGTCCGCCCGTTTAAACCAAGTGTAATGGAGAGCTTCCCACTGCCGGCAAAGGCGATTCAGAGCGCACTCAACCTGGGTGTTAGCGAAATTGTCCTGTCCGTCGATCCCATTGAGGAGGCGTAAGGCCATGAGCACGAATGTGACCGAGACATTGCAGTTCAACTGCACCACCTGCCCATCCGAATGCCTCCTGACCGTGGAGGTGGAGCGCGACGCAGACGGCGCCGTGGTAGAGGTGCGCTCCGTGACCGGCAACAGCTGCCCGCGCGGCGATACGTTCGCGCACCAGGAGCTCACCTGCCCCATGCGTGTGCTCACCACAACCGTGGCCGTATCCGGCGGCGACGAGGCGCTGCTGCCCGTGCGCACGACCGAAGCCATCCCGCTGGAACTCCACGCCCAAGCCATGAACCTCATCCGCGGCCTGGTCGTCGAAGCCCCCATCCGCATGGGCGACGTGATCCTCCCCAACCTCCTAGATACCAACATCAACCTGGTCGCCAGCATGGATGTGACACAGGAACAGTCCCTTTGTCACATCTAGCAGTCATTTTGGGACGGGGCTCTTTTAGCTACCCCACCATCCACCCCACCCCTCCTCAGTTGCGGTGAAATAGTTCCTAATTTCCGCCAAACCCCGGCATCCAGGAACTATTCCACCGCAACTTGCCTTGGGATTGGAATTTAGCTTGTGCCTACTTTAGTGCCATTTCAAAACTATGCCGGATTACGGGGCCGATTCGGAGACCCCCATCCATACCGGCACTTTTCGATTTTTGATAAGACTTCTACCTGCGGTTTTAATTTCGCGTTTTTTCCTATGGTCAAGTAATACAAGTCCAGCCCCGTAATCCGCCATACTTTTGAAAGCAGACCATTTGGGACGGGCCCCTTATGGCTACTTTTGCCCAAACGTTCGCTAGGCTGGCCATGCCAAGAAGTGTCCCAAAGTGCCGGCATAAAAGGAACGTCCCTAGCCGCCGGGCTTGGGATACCATGGTGGCACCCTAGCGAAAGGATGTTTCATGGCACATGTCGATGACCAGCGCGTGGCGCGCGTGCTCGATGCGCTCGAGGCTCAGCACCCCGGCGCGCAGTTGCTTGTAAACGACCCGTGGTCGATTTATTACCTGACCGGCTTTTATGCCGATATGTTCGAGCGTTTTTGCGGCGTGCTGCTCGCGCGCGGTTGCGAGCCCGTTATCTTGGTCAACGCCCTGCATCAGCTGCCCGAGTATGACAATGCCCGCGTCGCCTATCACACCGATACCGACGTCGTGGCCGACGCCATCGCTCGCGAGGTCGATCCATCCAAGCCCCTCGGCATCGACACCGTCATGCGTTCCGGCTTTTTGATGCCCCTTATGGAGCGCCACGCCGCCAGCGAGTTCTTCCTGGGCGACTTTGCCGTCACCGCTGCGCGCACCCACAAGGATGCCGCCGAGCAGGAGCTCATGCGCGTGTCCTCGGCCGCCAACGACGCCGTGATGTCCGACGCCATCAAGCTCGTCCGCGAGGGCGTAACGGAGCGCGAAATTGCCGACCAGATGCTCGGCTTATATCGCAAGCACGGCTGCGAGGGCTTTAGCTTTCCGCCCATCGTGAGCTTTGGCGCCAACGCCGGAGACCCGCATCACGAGCCCGACGACACCGTGCTCAAACGCGGCGACGTGGTGCTGTTCGACATTGGCGGACGCCGCTGCAACTACTGCTCGGACATGACGCGCACGTTCTTTTGGGGCGAGCCGGACGAGGAGACGGCGCGCATCTACGACATCGTGCGCCGTGCCAACGAGGCCGCCGAGGCTCTCATCGCACCGGGCGTGCGCATGTGCGACCTGGACCGCGCCGCACGCGACGTGATTGAGGAGGCGGGCTATGGGCAGTACTTTACGCATCGCCTGGGACACTCGATCGGTCTGCAGGACCACGAGCCGGGCGACGTCTCGCTCGCCAACGAGCAAGTCGTAGAGCCGGGCATGACGTTCTCCATTGAGCCGGGTATTTACCTCCCCGGGCGCACCGGCGTCCGCATCGAGGACCTGGCCCTGGTCACCGAGTCCGGCGTCGAGATCCTCAACGCCTACCCCCACGACCCAGTCCGCCTAGACTAACCAATGTGCCAAAGGGACAGCCCCTTTGGCACATTCCGCTAACGCCGCGCCACGAAAACGGGCCATCTACTACGTTTATCCCGCATGGGTCGACCATGCGGGTCTTTTTTAAAAATGGCAAGCCCTTTACCTGCGGTTTTCATTTCGCAATTCTCGGTGTGGTCGGGGGTAGTCGGTAAAACGTAGTAGATAGACCCATTTCGTGGCAAGCGAGTCAACTCGAGGCGCAGGGCAGCCAAAAAAGCCCCGTCCCAAATTGACTGCTTTTGAGTTGCGGTGATATACGGACCGTTTGAGGCTTCTGGCTTGTAAAACAGTCCGTATTTCACCGCAACTGATGAGGGGATGGGTTAACGGAGCAGCCCCGCTACTTCGCCGGCTAGGGTGATGGTACCGGCTGCTACGAAAGGCTCGCCCGCGGCATCGAAAGCCGCGAGGGCCTCGGATACGCTGGGGTACACGCCCGCGAGCTTGTCGGCGTCCACCAGGGAGGCAAGCTCCTGTGCGGGCAAGGCGCGATCGGAATCGGTCTGGGTTACGACCACGCGGGGGAACGCCGGAACCAGAACGTCAACGATACCCGCCACGTCCTTATCGGCCAGCGCGGCGCACAGCAGCGTGGGGCGATTCTCTACGCACGAATCGATCTCGTCCAGTGCGCTCACAAAGTTCTCGCAGCTCTGAGGGTTATGACAGGCGTCGATCAGCTTAAGCGGATTGGTTCCCAGCACGTCAAAACGGCCCGGCGTGGGGCAGCCCATAAGCGAAGCGTCGAGCGCCTCGTGGTCGAGCTCGCGACCCAGATACCCCTCGCACAGCATAATCGCGCACGCGGCATTCTGCGGCTGATACGCCGGCTTAACCATGCTCGACGTATAGATGGCTCGCGGCGTAGTGCAGCTAAACTCCACGGTATCGCCCACGTGTTCAGGCATCTTGGTCGTGGCATGGTTCACCACCAGCGGCACAATGCCGCACTCGAGGCAGCGGGCATCCATCACGCGCTGAACGCTCGACTCATGCGTGCCCTCGCCCAAAACAACCAAGCGCCCGGGTTTGATAACCGCAGCCTTCTCCCCCGCAATGGCCTCGAGCGTATCGCCCAAAATGCGTGTGTGATCGAGCCCGATGCCCGTAATGGCAACGGCAACGGGATCTGTCGCACTCGTGGCGTCCCAACGTCCGCCCATGCCAACCTCGAGCACGGCAACATCCACCGCGGCCTCGGCAAACACGACAAGCGCGGCAGCCGTCAGCAGGTCAAACGGTGTGATGGTATAGGCGCGCTCCCCCGCCGCCACACGACGAGCATTCACGCGATGCCCCGCCTCGACGGCGGCAGAAACGCCACGGGCAAACGCCTCGTCGCTCACTACGCGCCCATCGACCTCCATGCGCTCGGGATAGCGCACCAGCTGCGGCGACGTATACAGCGCGGTCTTGAGCCCCTCACCACGAAGGATGGCAGCCGAAAAACGCGTGGTCGAAGTCTTGCCATTGGTACCGGCGACCTGAATGCAATCGAAATACTCGTCCGGACGTCCCAGCTCATCAAGCATATCGACAACCGTCTCGAGCAGAGGCCCAGCATCCCCAGAAATCCGCCCCGTATCAGCAGCCAGCCCAACAGCCTCATCAAACGAAAGCAAATCAAACTCAAAAGGAACGGTATACAAGCCGGAACGCTTAGGCATTTTTAGAACCGCCATTCATAGAAAAATAAAACAGTATAGGTTGAGGATAGTCAGCGAAAACGCCTCTGATGAGCCAAGGTGCCGTGAAACAAGGGCGCATAGGGCTTATGCCCATGCGCCCGAAGTTGAACGGCAGATTGGCCATCAGAGGCGTTTGCAGCGTCGAGTCAGCCGCCGTTCGTTAGAACGGCGGAATAGGTGTCCGCAGTAGCGAGCAATGCCCCAAACCGCGTCCCCCAGTACCGCCTACGAGAAGTCAGCAACCTGAGCAGTCAGCGCCGCCAGGATCTCCTTGAGCTCAGCTGCACGGTCCCTCTTCTTCTGGACCACCGCGGGCGCGGCCTTGGCCACAAAGCCCTCGTTCGCGAGCGTCTTCTCGCAGCCGGCGAGCTCCTTCTGGGCCGCAGCGATCTCCTTCTCCAGGCGCGCCTTCTCGGCCGAAAGGTCAACCTTGCCCTCGAGCACCACAAAGACCTCGACGCCGCTATCGACCACGGCAATGCTCGCAGCCGGCTTCTCAACGTCGGTACCCATGACCAGCGAGGCAGTGTTTGCCAGCGGCTCAATGGTCGAACGCAGGCTCTCAAGCTTCTCGATGTCCTCGGCACCGGCGCGCACGACCACGTCGAGCTCGGCCTTGGGGCTCAAGCGATAACGCGAACGCGTGGCGCGGGCGGCGGAAACGACGGCGCGGCACAGCTCAAACGCGCGCTCGGCGTCCTCGTCGACATACTTGGCGTAGTCGGCAGGCTCGGGCCACTTGGCGATCATGAGCGCCTCGGCGCGATCAACGTTGCCCTCGGCGTCCAGGTCGAGCACGCTCGCCGGCATGTTGTCCCAAATCTCCTCGGTGACAAACGGCATGAGCGGGTGCATCAGGCGAATGGAGGTGTCGAGCACAAAAATCAGGTTGCGCTGAGCCTGCAGACGGCCCTCGCCCTTCAGGCGGGCCTTGGTGACCTCGACGTACCAGTCGCAGACCTCGTTCCAGAAGAACTGCTGCACGCCGCGGGCCATGTCGCCAAAGGTGTACTTCTCGATACCCTCGGTGACCATCTGGACGGCCTTGGCCAGGCGGCTGAACATCCAGGCGTCGGCCGGCGTCTCCACGACGGGCTCGCCGGGCGTGTAGCCCTCCATGTTCATAAGCAGGAAGCGGCTGGCGTTCCAAATCTTGGTCACAAACGACTTGGCCTGCTCGGTGCGCGGACTGTCGATAAGCTTCTTGGTCTTCTTGTCGATGTTCGCGTCAAACTTGACGTCCTGGTTGTTGGTGCACAGCGTGAGCAAGTTGTAGCGCATAGCATCGGCGCCGTACATGCCGATGAGGTCCATGGGGTCAACGCCGTTGCCCTTGGACTTGGACATGCGGCTGCCGTCCTTGGCAAGGATCGTTGGGTAGATGACGACGTCCTTAAACGGCACCTCGTCCAGGAAGTACAGCGAGCTCATGACCATGCGGGCGACCCACAGCGCGATGATGTCGCGCGCGGTGACAAGCGCCGTCGTGGGGTGATGGCCATCGAGCAGCTCCGGCTTTTGCGGCCAGCCCTGCGTGGCAAAGGTCCACAGCTGCGAGCTGAACCAGGTGTCCAGCACGTTCTCGTCCTGATGCACGTGATGGCCGCCGCACTTGGGGCACACGTCGGTGTCCTCGGTCAGGGCGTCCTCCCAGCCGCAGTCCTCGCAGTAGAACACGGGGATGCGGTGGCCCCACCAAAGTTGACGCGAGATGCACCAATCCTTAAGGTTCTCCATCCAAGTGGTGTAGGTCTGCGTCCAGCGCGCGGGGTGGAAGGTGACCTTGCCGGAGTTGACGGCGTCGAGCGCCGGCCCCTTGAGTTTGTCGACGGCCACAAACCACTGCTCGGACAGCCACGGCTCCAGGGCGGAATCGCAACGGTAGCAGTGCATGACGGAGTGGTCGAGCTCTTCGACGTGGTCGAGCAGACCGTGCTCGTCGAACCACTTGACGACGGCCTCGCGGCACTCATCGCGGTTCATTCCGGTAAACTCGCCGTAGCCCTCGACGACCACCGCGTGCTCGTCGAAGACATTGATCTGCGGCAGGTCGTGGGCCTGGCCCATGGCGTAGTCGTTGGGGTCGTGGGCCGGAGTGACCTTAACAAAGCCGGAACCAAAGTTGGCATCGACGTGCCAATCCTCAAAGATGGGGATCTCGCGGTTGACGATCGGCAGCTTGACGGTCTTACCCACAAAGGCGGCCTTCTCGGGGTCCTTCGGGGAGACGGCAACGCCCGTGTCGCCGAGCATGGTCTCGGGACGCGTGGTGGCGACGACGATGTAGTCCTGGCCGTTGACCGGCTCGGTCAACGGGTAGCGCAGGTGCCACAGGTGACCCTTCTCGTCCTTATACTCGGCCTCGTCGTCCGAGATGGCGGTGGTGCAGTTGGGGCACCAGTTGACGATGCGCTTGCCGCGATAGATCAGGCCGTCGTGATACCAGTCGCAGAAGACCTTGCGCACGGCCTGGGCGTAGTCCTCGTCCATGGTGAAGCGCTCGTTGTCGAAGTCGACGGAGCAGCCCATGCGCTTGATCTGCTCGACGATGATACCGCCGTACTCGTGGGTCCAATCCCAGCAGGCGTCGACAAACTTGTCGCGACCGATCTCCAGGCGGCTGATGCCCTCGCTCTTGAGCTTCTTGTCGACCTTGGTCTGCGTAGCGATACCGGCGTGATCGGTGCCGAGCACCCAGCGCGTGGACTTGCCGCGCATGCGGGCCATACGGATGATGGCGTCCTGGATGGAGTCGTCGGTGGCGTGACCCATGTGGAGCTTGCCGGTCACGTTGGGAGGCGGAATGGTGACGGTGCAGTCGCCCACGCCCTCACGGCGCTTGTAGTAGCCGCCGTCGAGCCACTTCTGCAGGATCGCCGGCTCGTTGGTCGACGGATCGTAGTTCTTGGGCATTTCTTCCATATATCTCTCCCTTGCCCATCAGGGAGGAATGTAGGCCCGATTTTCGCTCGGTCAGGTCCTGGGCTCGCTCGAAGACCACATTAAGTGGTCTTCGACTCGTGCGGAATCTACGAAAATCGGGCCTACATTCCTCCCCTTAGGTATCGATTACTTCAGTCTGATATGACTTCGCTGAGGCTTAAACAAACACACAGAATAACACAGGTAGTTGGGGTTATTGCGCATATATAAAATAGCCTCCGACCGCGGGTGGTCGGAGGCTATTGGCAAACACGTTTTAGGCTGGCTTAGCCGTAGATGCGCTGGGGCTGCTCTTCGCCCTTAACGGCGGCTTCGGTCACGATGACCTTGGCGACGCCCTCCTCGCTGGGGAGGTCGAACATCGTCTGCTGCAGCACGTCCTCGCAGATGGCGCGCAGGCCGCGGGCACCGGTCTTGCGGGCGAGCGCCATGCGGGCGATCTCGTGCAGGGCCGCGTCCTCAAACTCAAGATCGACATCCTCGAGCTGGAACATCTTGCGGTACTGACGCACCACAGCGTTCTTGGGCTCGGTCAGGATCGAAACCAGGTCGTCCTCGTCGAGCGCCTGCGTCTGGGTGACGACGGGCGTACGTCCGACAAACTCGGGGATCATGCCAAAGGCGTTGAGGTCCTGCGGGAGCACCTGACGCAACAGGTCGTTTTCGTCGACCGAGGTGGGGCCGGCGATCTCGGAGTTAAAGCCCACGCCCTTGTTGCCCACGCGATCGGCAATGATCTTGTCCAGACCCACAAAGGCACCACCGCAGATGAACAGGATGTTAGTCGTGTCGATCTGCAGCAGCTCCTGCTGGGGATGCTTGCGGCCGCCGGTGGGCGGAACGCTTGCCACCGTGCCCTCAAGGATCTTAAGCAGCGCCTGCTGAACGCCCTCGCCCGAAACGTCACGGGTGATGGAGAGGTTCTCGGCCTTGCGGGCGATCTTGTCGATCTCGTCCACGTAGATAATGCCAACCTGCGCGCGCTCGATATCGCCGTCGGCGGCGTTGATGAGCTTGAGCAGGATGTTCTCCACGTCCTCGCCCACGTAGCCGGCCTCGGTGAGCGCGGTAGCATCGGCAATGGCAAACGGCACCTCGAGGATGCGCGCGAGCGTCTGGGCGAGCAGCGTCTTACCGGTACCGGTGGGACCGAGCAGCAAAATGTTGGACTTGGCGAGCTCCACCTCGTCCATATCATCGTCGAGCTGCGAATCCAAGCCGTCGTCAAAGGCCGAAAGCGCAGCACCGCCCTCGATCACGCGGCGGTAATGGTTGTACACGGCAACCGACATGGCGCGCTTGGCGTCTTCCTGGCCCATGACATAGGCCGAAAGCTCGTCATAAATCTCGTGCGGCGTCGGCACATGCGTAATGACCTGACGGGCGTCGTCCTCGAGCTCAAAGCCCTCGGCCTCGGGGTCCACGGCGGGCTGAGATGCAGCCTGCCCGCGATCGTTGAGGAAGCCCGGCAGCTTGCCGTTGCGGGCGGCGTCCATAAAGTCCGAAGCCAGCGACTCCTCCAAAATCTCGGAACAGGCGGCGACGCACTCGTCGCAGATAAAGATGTTGGTCGGACCCTTTACAAGGCGGCGAACCTGCCCCTGCTCTTTTCCGCAGAAGGAGCAGCGGATGGGGTTGCCGTTCTCGTCAAAGTTGTCCTGCATGTTACCGGCCATCCTAGGCGTCCTTCGCGGCAAGGTCGCGCGAGGTGACGATACGGTCGATCAGGCCGTAGTCGAGGGCCTCGGCAGCGGTCAGGTAGTTGTCGCGCTCGGTGTCGGCCTGGACCTTCTCGATGGGCTGGCCAGAGGCGTCGGACAGGATCTGGTTGAGCTCGCGGCGGGTCTTCTTGATCTCCTCGGCCACGATCTCGATCTCGGTCTGCTGGCCCTGGGCACCGCCGCTGGGCTGGTGAATCATAACCTTGGAGTGAGGCAGGCAGAAGCGCTTGCCCTTGGCGCCGGCCGAAAGCAGCACAGCGGCCATAGACGCGGCCATACCGACGCAGATGGTGGAGACCTGCGGCTTAATGAAGTTCATGGTGTCCAGAATTGCCAGGCCGGAGTAGACCTCGCCACCGGGCGAATTGATATAGAGCGAGATATCCTTCTCGGCATCCTGGCTCTCAAGATGCAGCAGCTGGGCAACGACCAGGTTGGCGCTGACGGAGTTGATCTCCTCGCCCAAGAAGATGATGCGGTCGTTGAGCAGGCGCGAATAGATATCGTAGCTGCGCTCGCCGCGCGGCGTCTGCTCGATAACGTATGGCACGAGGGCGGAATCGAACTTAGCGATCATACGCATCTCCATTTCTCTCTTACGGACCAATAGTGGTTCTAGACAAACGTACGGTGCCCGCATGCTATGCATTGGCTGGCACCGTACGAAGCAACCGGATAACCGGTGTATAACTTTACCCCATCACGGGCGCACCCATGCGCTCGCGGGCAAGGTGGCGAGAATTACTCGGCGTCCTTGGCGGTCTCGTCGACCTCGGTCACCTTGGCGTTCTCGACCAGGTGGTCGACGGCCTTGGAGCGACGGATGGACTCGCGGACGGCAGGCATGCGGCCGTCGGCGATGAACTCGGCCTTGGAAGCCTCGACGTCCTTGACGCCGGCCTTCTCGAACTCGGCGTTGATGTCGTCCTCGGTGACCTCGATCTTGAGCTCGCGGGCGAGGGCGTCGAGAGCCAGGGACTCACGGGCAACGTCGTTGGCCTGCTTGTGCAGGTCGCCGATGAACTGCTCCATGGTCAGGCCGGAAGCGGGCAGCCAGGTGTCGAGCGTCATGCCGCGGGCAGCGAGGTTGGACAGGAAGTTCTGGCCAAGCTCCTCAAAGACAGACTGCTCGTAGTCGACGTCCATCTCGTCGAGCTGCAGACGCTCGGCGAGAGCGGAGACGCAACGGTTCTCCTTCTCGGCCGGGAGACGGGAAGCCTTGTCCTGCTCGATCTCGAGCTTGATGGCGTCGCGCATGGCGTCGATGCTGTCGAAGCCAAAGTCGGACTTGACGAGCTCGTCGGTGAGCTCGGGGGTGTTGCGGACCTTGATGCCCTTGACGGTGACCTCGACGGTGTGGGTCTCGGCCTCCTCGCCCTCCTCGACCTCGTCGGTCCAGGTGACGGTCTTGACGTCGTCAACGTTGGCGCCGATCAGGGCCTCGTTGAACTCCTTGGGATTGCTGTCGCTACCGGCGATGAGCATGCGGCCCTCGGCAGCGAAGTTGTCGGCGTTCTCGACGGCCTTGAGGTCGACGGTGACGTAGTCCTCGGCCTCGACGGCGCGACCCTCGACGTCCTCGAAGGTGGCACGGTAGTTGAGGAGCATCTCGACCTGGTTGTTGATCTCGGACTCGGTGACCTCAGCGGGAGGCATCTCGATCTCGACAGCGTCGAAAGAGGAGAGCTCAGCGGCAGGACGCAGGGAGAACTCGACGGTGTAGGTGTAGTCCTCGTGATCCTTGGCGAGGTCGAGCTCCTTGTAGTCACCGTTCTTGGTGGGGACGATGTCCAGCTCGTTGAGGACGGCGGGCTCGTTGGCGGCGATCAGGTCGTTGGTGGCCTGAGCGAGGGTAGCCTCGGCGCCAAGTGCGGAGTCGATGACCGGACGGGGAGCCTTACCGGCACGGAAGCCCGGGAAGCGGTACTTCTTGGCGGTCTCCTTGTAGGCCTTCTTGATGGCGGCGTCGACGTCGGCGGCCGGGATGGTGACCGTAGCGGTGAGCTTGGCGTCCTTGACGTCAGAAGCGGTGATGTTCAACACGTTCCTCCTCATACTGCCCAGCTTATCTGAGGTGCTGGTACCTTTATGCAACAAGCGTCGCGAGGGCATAAGCCGACGCGGGTGCGTTGGTGCGGGCGAAAGGACTCGAACCTTCACGGGAATCCCACCAGAACCTAAATCTGGCGCGTCTACCAATTCCGCCACGCCCGCATGAGCGCACAGATTAGGAATGATAGCAGATACGAGCGGCAAGCGCACGCACACGTTTTACAGGCTCACGACCTCACCACGAGTGCAAAAGGCGGGGCGAGTTGCCCCGCCCCGCCAATTCCGACTTGTTCGCCGACCCGTTACTCCCCCAGCAGGGCCTTCTCGGGCGTGATCGGCAGCGAGCGTACCTGATGTCCGGTGGCGTGTGCCACGGCCGAGGCCACGGCGGCGAGCGGCGTGTTGATGACGACCTCGCCAATCGACTTGGCGCCAAACGGACCCGTCGGCTCGTAGCTCGGCTCAAAGGCCACGCGAATGCTGCCGATATCCAGGCGCGTGGGCAGCTTGTAGCTCATAAAGTTGCCGGTGCGCAGGCGGCCGCGATCGTCGTGCTCGACGATCTCGTAGAGCGCGTGGCCGATACCTTGGGCAATACCGCCCTCGGCCTGGACGCGCGCGAGCGCCTCGTTGATCACGGTACCGCAGTCGACGGCCGCCGCGTAGTCCACCACAGTCACCTTGCCGGTGGCCTTGTCGACCTCGACCTCGGCAATACCGGCCATAAACGGCGGAGGCGAAACGGGCAGGCAGGCAGAGGCGTGCGAGGTGAGCGCGTCGCCGCCTGCGATATTCTTGACGCACAGGTTGGCAAAGTCGCGCAGCGTGAGGTAGCGGTTCTGCTCGCGCGCGGCACGCTCGTCGGACAGGCGCACGTACTGGCCATCAAAGACCACGTCGGCGGCGTCCACGTCCCACATCTGGGCGGCCTTGGCGCAAATCTTCTCACGCAGCTCGGTCGCGGCGTTCTTGGCTGCAAGGCCCGTCACGTACGTACCCGAGCTCGCGTACGAGCCGGCGTCGAACGGCGACACATCGGTGTCCACGCCGCGTACCACAATGAGCGAGCTCTCCACACCCAGCTCCTCGGCGGCAATCTGCGCCAGGATCGTGTCGACGCCCATGCCGTTATCGGTGGCGCCGGTGCCGATGGTAATGAAGCCGTCCTCTTCCAGGCGCATGTCGATGCCGGCGATATCGACATTGGAGATGCCCGAGCCCTGCATGGTGAGCGCGCAGCCCAGGGCGCGCACGCGGTCGCCCAGGTCCACGGCCAGCGGCTTGTCGCGCCAACCGATCATGTCCATCGCGCGCAGCAGGCAGCGGTCGAGCGCGCACGCGTTGAGCTTCTCGTTGTAGTACTGCGGCATGGTCTCGCCCTCGCGCACGATGTTCTTAAGGCGCAGGTCGGCGGGGTCCATGTGCAGCATGTCGGCGAGCTCGTTGACGGCGCTCTCCACGGCAAACTGGCCCTGGGTGGCACCGTAGCCACGATACGCGCCGCCACGGTTGGTATTGGTGTAGACGGCGTCCCAGCTAAAGCGGCTTGCCTTCACATGGTTGTAGATGGGCAGGCTCTTGTGGCCCGACAGGCCGATCGTCGTGGTGGCGTGCTCGCCGTACGCACCGGCGTTAGACAGCGTGTGCAGATCGATGGCCGTAATGGTGCCGTCATTCATGGCGCCCAGCTTAACGGTCATCTGCATCTGGTGGCGCGAGTTGCCCGCGGTGATGGTCTCCTCGCGGGTGTAGCAGCAGTAGCTCGGACGGCCGGTCTGCTGCGTCACAAACGCCACGAAGATCTCGCAGCAGCCCGTCTGCTTGGAGCCAAAGCCGCCGCCGATGCGCGGCTTAATGACCTGCACCTGCGACTGCGGGATGTCGAGCGACTGCGCGACCATGCGGCGCACGTGGAAGGGCACCTGTGTAGAGGTGGTCACCGAGATGCGCCCGAACGCGTCGGTCGTCGCGAAGGCGCGGAAGGTCTCCATGGGCGCGGTCTGCGTGGCCTGGCTGGTGTAAGTGCGCTCAAAGACGATGTCGCTCTGGGCGAAGGCCTCGTCCAGATCGCCAAAGTCGCTGGTACCGCTGCACACCAGGTTGCGCGAGACATCGCCGCCCTGCGGGAACATAAAGGTCACGTCGCCCTCGGGATGGACCACGATGTCGTTATCGAGTGCCTGGGTAAAGTCGAGCAGAGGCTCGAGCACCTCGTAGTCGACCTTGATGAGCTTGAGCGCCTTGTCGGCGGCCTCCTCAGTCTCGGCGGCAACAATCGCCACCTCCTCGTTTTGGTAGCGCACGAGGTTCTCGAGGATCAAGCGGTCGTAGGGACTCGGCTGCGGATAGCTCTGGCCGGCGATGGTAAAGCGGCGCTTGGGCACGTCCTCATAGGTGTAGACGCCCACGACGCCCGGCACCTTCAGGGCGCGAGACGTGTCGATGGAGCGGATTTTGGCGCGAGCATACGGGCTGCGCTTGAGCTTAACGATGAGCGCGCCGGCGGGCACCATATCGCCCGTGTAGACGGGACGGCCCTCGAGCAGGGCCTTCGAGTCCTTCTTGGGCTGCTTGTGGGTGATCTGCTTGTAGGTGACGCCGTCGCAGCTGGTGTCGTTGACCGGCAGCTCGGGCATCTCAAAGCCCACCTGTACGCCAGACTCGTTGAGGAAGCGGACGATGGCGCGCAGCTGGCTCTCGTAGCCGCTGCAACGGCACAGGTTGCCGGCGAGCTGGCGCGAGAGCTCCTCGCGCGTGGCGACGAGGCTCGGGTCCTCCTTGGCGGCGCGGGCAAGCGCCAGCACGTTCATGATGAGGCCGGGGGCGCAAAAACCGCACTGCTCGGCGCCTTCGGCAGCCATGGCGCGGGCGAGCGCCTCGGACTCGGCCTTGAGGCCCTCGAGCGTGGTGATGGTATGGCCCTCGACGCGCGCAGCGGGAACCGAGCAGCTCAGCACCGGATCACCGTCGAGCCACACCGTGCACAGGCCGCAGTTAGTGGTTTCGCAGGCACAGCGCACCGACGCGCAACCCTGCTCACGCAAAAGCGCAAAGAGCATGGTGTCGGGGGCAATCTGAACCTTGACCTTGCGGCCGTTGAGCGTAAAGGAAAGATCGATGAGTTTGGCAGCCATTAGCGCACCTCGCTAGAATCGACGCCGGGCACGCGGCGGCAGGAATACTCGTCCGTGGCAAACTTAGGGATCTGCACGCCCTCGAGCTCGCGGGCAAGCGCGGCCGAAAGCTCGATGCCGGCGGCGCGGCGCACAGCCTGAATCGCCAGCGGGGCCGAGATGCGGCGGCGGTAGTCGGCCGAGCCCCACAGATTGGTGCCATAGCTCAGCGCGCGTACGGACGCGGCCAGGGCGCGCAGCTCGTCCTCGGAAGGCTGCTCGCTGGTGAGGCCACACGCCTCGCCCTGCAGCAAGGTTGCGCGCAGCGGGCGGGCGCCCACGGTGACGTGCCAGGATCCGTCCCACCAGGCGGCGGTGACGTTCAGCGAGGGGAAGTCGGTCGCAGCCTTGCGCACGGCCTCGTAGCTCGCACGGTACTCGTGCTTGACGACCACGACGTGCTCGATCACGTCGCGCACGTAGCCCATGTCCACGAACTCGGCGAGCGGCACGCGGCCGGCACCCGTCAGCTCAACGTACGAATCGAGCGCCAAAAAGGCCGAGAGCACGTCCGAGAAGCCAAAGCGACCGTAGATGCTGCCGCCCACCGTGGCGGTGTTGCGCAGCTGCACGCCCACGATATCGTGGACGGCGAACTCAAAGACATGGTTGACAAGCGCGTTGAGCTCGGCATGGCGCTCGAGCTGGCGCAGGGTACACATGGCACCGATGCGAAACTCGGCCTCGGTCTCCTCGATCTGATCGAGTCCGCAGGCCGAAAGGTCAATCGCCGTCGCCACGCGACGCGAACCCAGGCGCATCCAGATGCCGCCGCCCACAATCTTATTGTTGCGGTTCTTCTGTAAGAGCTCATAGGCTTCGGCCGCGTTTCCAACACGGACGTAGGTACCGAACTTGAGCACGTTCTCCCCCATCTCTTCACTTGTCCAGTACTTCTAAGTGTACCAAAGGAGGGCGCACGACCCTCACCACCATAGAAAAAGGCTCCCGGCAGGAATTGTCGGGAGCCTTAGCGCATCAGCGAGTGCTGTACGGAGCTATGTCAGGCTGAATTTAGCAGACGCCCTGGGCGAGCATGGCGTCGGCAACCTTCAGGAAGCCGGCGATGTTGGCGCCCATGACGAAGTTGCCCTCCTCGCCGTACTCCTTGGCGGTGTCGTCCACGTTGTGGAACATGCCGCGCATGAGCTGCTCGAGTTTGCCGTCGACCTCCTCGAAGGTCCAGGACAGGTGCTCGGCGTTCTGGCTCATCTCCAGGCCGGACACGAGCACGCCGCCGGCGTTGGCAGCCTTACCGGGCATAAAGGCGACGCCGTTCTCCTGGAAGTAGGTCGTGGCCTCGATGGTCGTGGGCATGTTCGCGCCCTCGCCGACCACCTTGCAGCCGTTGGCGACGAGCGCCTGGGCGTCCTCGAGCAGCAGCGTGTTCTCGCGAGCGCAGGGCAGCGCGATGTCGCAGGGCAGCTGCCACACGCCGCGGCCGTCGCCCTCGTGCCACACAGCCTTGGGCTTCTCGTCAACGTACATGGCGAGCGTGACGCCCTTGTCGTGCCCGGAGCGCTTCTTGTTGTAGACATGCTCGAGCACGGTGTAGTCGATGCCGTCGGGGTCCTCGACCCAGCCGTGGGTGTCGGAGCAGGCCAGCACCTTGCCGCCGAGCTGGGAGACCTTCTGGACCGCATAGATAGCGACGTTACCGGAGCCGTGAACGACGACGTTCTTGCCCTCGAAGGAGTCGCCGCGGCTCTTGAGGTACTCGTCCACAAAGTAGACCAGGCCGTAACCGGTGGCCTCGGTACGGGCAAGCGAGCCGCCAAAGGAGAGGCCCTTGCCGGTGAGGACGCCGGTCCACTCGTTGGTCAGGCGCTTGTACTGACCGAACAGGTAGGCAACCTCGCGGCCGCCAACGCCCAGGTCGCCGGCGGGAACGTCGGTGTTGGGGCCGATGTGACGATAGAGCTCGGTCATGAAGGACTGGCAGAAGTGCATGATCTCGTTGTTGGACTTGCCCTTGGGGTCAAAGTCGGAGCCGCCCTTGCCGCCGCCCATGGGAAGGGTGGTCAGGCTGTTCTTGAGGATCTGCTCCAGACCCAGGAACTTGAGCATACCCAGGGTGACCGTCGGGTTAAAGCGCAGGCCGCCCTTGTAGGGTCCAATGGCAGAGTTGAACTCGACACGGTAACCGCGGTTGACCTGAACCTTGCCCTGGTCGTCGACCCAGGGAACACGGAACATGACGATGCGCTCGGGCTCGACGAGGCGCTCCAGCAGGGCGGCCTCCTCGTACTCGGGGTGGGCGTCGAGCGCCGGCTGGATGGTGCCGAGGATCTCGGTCGCGGCCTGGATGAACTCAGGCTGCTCGGGATAGCGGGCCTTGAGCTCTTCGAGAACTTTCTGCGTGTAGCTCATGCTTCCTCCAATGATGGGAAACGAAAAGTGTCGGTCGCGGCACCCCATGCGCCGCGAACTTTATCGAGTATGGATAATATCGCACTGTTGCGGGAAAGTTTCGCATAAGCCGACGAGCAGATGTTTCGTTTTGATTACGATGCAGGTAGAGGCGTTTTTGAGTGCCTGACGTGCGAAACCTGTGTTTCAAACCTGTTTCGTCCACGTGTTCCAAACCACCACATTGGGGACAGGCACCTTTGTGGTGGTTTTGGTGGTTAGAGGACGAGCTGATGGTAGTCGGCGGGGGTTATGCAGCCCTCGGTGGCGGCGCGGAAGGCGGCGAGGGCATCGCCCGAGAACGGCATGGCCCAGCACAGTCCGCAGCCGGCGGTGATGGAGCCGGGCAAAGGCATAATGCGCCCGGGCACGCCGGCATCCAGACACAGCTGTTCGCATTCCATCACATCGAAAGTGCTGTCGAACGACACGATGATTTTGCGTTCGTGGTCGAGAGCATCACCGGACGGGCCTTCGCGGTGTGCATCACGATACGCCGCGGCGGCCGCTTCCTCTTCCGCGGTATGTCCACAGCCACCGCAACCGCAGGTACAGGGTTCGGACCCATCGCAAGTGCAAGGTTCTCCCGTGTCGGGACAAATATCGTGAGACATGGCAACTCCAATCGTCTAGGCGAGCAGCTCGGCCGCCGCAAACTCCTCGGGCGTATTGACGTTCTCGAAGCAGAGCGTCGAACCCGCGGCCTTAACGATCTGCGGCTCATCCATATAACCGGCCTGAACGCGATTGATCAGGCAGCGAATGCGCTGGCGGTCGCAGGCAAGCAGCTCATGGGCAACCGGCGCACACGCGTCACGGCGCCAGACGGCGCAAAGCGGCTCAATCCCCCGCTCCTCGCGCGGCACGCACACATCGAGTGCCTCGGCCTCAACATGATCGGCAAGCGCGCCGATGAGTTCCGGCGAGACAAACGGCATATCGCAGGCAACGATCGCCACGAGCGGCAGCCGAGCCGCAGCCAACGAGCTCGCGATGCCGCGCATGGCGCCCGCCGAGCCTTCAAGGTCCGCCACCACACGCGGCACCAGGCTGCCAAACGTGCGCTCCTCAAGGTAGGCAAGCTCGCTGCGACGCGACGTCGTCACGACCAACTCGCCGGCAACTGGCGCCAGCCGGTCCAGCACGCGCTCGATGAGCGGCTCGCCGCAAAACGCCATGCGCGCCTTATCGCAGCCCATGCGCGACGACAACCCGCCCGCCTGGACGACACAAGAAAGATCGGCACGTCTTACGGTAGTCATACGGCAAAACACCTCCATCGGCACGTTCAAAATCCAGCGCACGAAGCTAAATACAGCCGCCGAAATAACGGCGCTACGAAAAGCTCTTACAAAAACAAAACAGCGCCTTTGCGGCACGCAGCAAGACCGCGAGCACAAAAGCGCTGGTAGCGTATGGCGGGAACGTATGTGAATCGAACACATCCAAGACGTTTTGCACGCCTCGCAACGGTTTTGAGGACCGCGGAGCCCACCGGAGCCCATCCGTTCCCAAGTGCGGCGGTATTTTACCAAACCGAAACGGATCCATCCCAAAAAGACGAACAAGAAGTTGCGGTGGAATAGTTCCTATATTTGCTGCCAAAGCCTCCAAATAGGAACTATTTCACCGCAACTGAGGAGGCGGGAGCGAGTGACCGGCCTAGCGCAGGGACCTCAGGCCGCCGGCGTCCTTGTCGAGCACCGTAAAGCGCACGGCATCCAGGTGCTCCAAGATGCTGATGGCGCGCTTGCGCGACAAACCCAGGGCCTCGCGCAGCACGCTCGTGGTGGCAGCGCCGCCGGCTGCCTCAATGGCGGCGGCGACAAGCTCACGCGCATGGGCCTCGGCGGGAGCGGACAAGGCAACGTCGCGCTCGACCTTCACGATGGAACGGTTGAGCGAAAGCTCGCGCAGGGCACGCGTCATGGTGTCGCGATCGAACTGCAACTGCTCGCCAACCTCGGGCAGCGTCGGCGCATCGAGGCCGGCTTCGTCCAGCAAGGCAACGATACGTTCGCAGGCCTCGCGCACCACACGCGCCGCGGCGGCAGCGGAGTGCGGGTCGAATACCTCGGCACCCTCGGCGGCGCACAGGCCACGCGAGCAGCCCTCGGCAATCAGAGCCGCGGCAACGCCATCATCAGCGGCAGGCCATGCAGCATGGGCAACGGCGCCGGGCGTAAAGCCCGTCTCCTTGGGAGACGCCGCGTGCATGGCTGACAGGGTCGCCGCCAGTGCATCCATCGCAGCGTCGAGCACCACGGCGTCCGCCAAATAGTCCGCATCACCCACAGCAAGCTTGCGAACAGAGCCCTGCGACACCAACCCGCGCAGTGCGGCATCGACCTCGCCGACACCAAGATCCAAAGCGTCGGTAACATCAACCGCCGTAACTGGCAGCATCTGCAGAGCCAGCCAAGCGCCCACACCGCCCGCGGTATCGCCGGACTCAAGCGCCGCAAACAGTGCGCGCTCGCCGGCAGAAAGCTCGCGCGAGCGACGGCAGCGCGAAAGCAGCACGCGCCCGCCGCCGATGAGCATAACGGGCGAATACGACAGCACCACGGCATGGTCTCCGGCACACAGCGGCAGCGGCTCCTCCAGGCGCACCTGCACGGTACGGGTCTCGCCCACCGCCATGGGGGCCTCACCCTCCAAAAGCATGATGCGGCCGACGACCTCGGCCGTGCCGGCCATCACATGCACACGCGCGCCCGACTCGAGCACGCGCGGCTTGGTGCCCTCGCGGCCCAGGTAGGTGAACGTCATCATAAAGCGCAACGTCTGGCCAAAGCGGTCCGCCACGCCCAGCATCTCGCCACGGTCAAGCGCCGCGACACCGTCACCAACTAGGTTGAGCGCCACACGCTGACCAGGCAGCGCGCGCGGCGTATCGCCATGCACCTGAATCCCGCGCACGCGACAGACCGTACGCGACGGCAAAGCCATCAGCTCGTCGCCCACCGCAACCGGCGCATCGTGCAGCGTTCCCGTTACGACAGTGCCGACGCCCTTAATCGTAAAGCAGCGGTCAATCGGCAGGCGCGGCGCGGCATCGGTGCGCTCGGCACGGTCGCGGCAGGCATCCCAGCAGGCACTTACCTGCTCGTCGAGCACCGCAAGCAGCCCGTCGATCCCCTCGCCCGTCTTAGACGACACGGGCACAATCGGCGCGCCCGCAAACACGGTACCCGACAAAAAGTCATCGACATCGAGCTCGGCAAGCTCGGTCATCTCGGCATCGGCCAGGTCGCACATCGTCAGCGCGACCACCATATGCGTAACGCCCAGCAGCTCCAGCACATGCACGTGCTCGCGGGTCTGCGGCATCACGCCCTCGACGGCCGAAACCACCAGCACGGCAACGTCGATACCCGTGGCGCCCTGCACCATGGCGCGCAGGTAATGCGCGTGGCCCGGCACGTCGACCAGGCCGACGATCTTGCCACTCGGCAGCGCCAGCTCGCCAAAGCCAAGCTCCACCGTCATGCCGCGACGACGCTCAACTTCCAGGCGGTCGGGGTTTTTACCCGTCAGCGCCTCGATGAGCGCCGACTTACCGTGGTCGACATGTCCCGCCGTACCTACGATAACGGGGCATTCCACCAACGCTTCGGCCTCACTCATCGGCGCACCGCCTTCTCAACGCATGCGGCAAGCGTCGATGCCGCCGTCTCGATATCGCGGTCGCCCACAAGCGTGCGCACGTCAAACAAAATGCGATCGTGCGAGGTTCGCGTGACGACCGGCGTGTCGAAGTCCTGGACAAGCGAGCGCTTGAGCGCATCGACCGTCAGGCGCGCGTCAACAAGACGCACGGCAACGCACATGGTGGGCAGCTCGACGGTAGGCAGCGAGCCGCCGCCGGGAGTCGACGATTCCTCGACGATCTCCACCTGAACGACGCACGGGCAACCGGCCTTTTCGAGCCCGGCGACCATACGATCGCGCAGCTTGCGGGCACGTCGCTCCAAATGGGCCTGCGGCAGCGTAAGCATGCTGAGCACCGGAATATCGCGATGGGCCACGTCGGCACCGTCCATGTAGATACGCAGCGTGGCCTCGAGCGCCGACAGAGCCAGTTTGCCCGGACGCAGAGCACGCATGAGCGGATGTGCGCCGCAGGCCTGGACCAGATCGCGACGGCCCATGATAATACCCGCCTGTGCGGCACCGAGCAGTTTATCGCCCGAGCACGACACCAGATCGAGCCCAGCCGCTACCGAAGCCGGCGTGGTTTCTTCGCCGCCGCGCACCAAGATGTCGTCGGGCAACAGCGCGCCCGACCCCTGGTCCTCGTAGAACATCAGGCCATGCTTGTGAGCAAGCGCCGCAAGCTCCCGAGAACCCACCTCCTCGTGAAAGCCCTCGATGCGATAGTTAGAAGGATGGACCTTAAGGATCATCGCCGTATCGGGCGTGATGGCGCGCTCGTAGTCGCCCAAATGCGTGCGGTTGGTGGCGCCGACCTCGACGAGTTTGGCGCCCGAAGCCGCCATGACATCGGGGATGCGGAAGCTGCCGCCGATCTCGACAAGCTCGCCGCGGCTGACGATGACCTCCTTGCCTGCGGCATGGGTCGCCAGCACCAGCAGCACCGCGGCGGCATTGTTGTTGACCACGAGCGCGTCCTCGGCACCGGTGAGCGAGCGAATCAGCTGCGCGGCGTGCTCCTTGCGCGACCCGCGCGAACAGGTGTCCACACTGTACTCGAGCGTACTGTACCCGCGCGCAACCTCGGCCACGGCCTTTGCCGCCGACTCCGCGAGCGGGGCTCGGCCCAGGTTGGTATGGATGACCACACCCGTGGCGTTGACGGCAGGACGCAGGCTTGGCAGTGCGGATCGATGTGCACGCCACTCGATCGCCGAGGCCAGCTCGCGCTTAGAGCGCGGGGCGGCACCGGCGCGAATGGCGGAGCGCTCCTCGTCGAGCTCGGCCGTGACGGCGGTATACACCACCGCGTCGCAGGTCTCCCCCGCCGCCTTCACAACCGGCCACTCTGCGAGCAACTCGTTGACGGAAGGAATAGCGCGAAGGCGGGCGCGTACCTCATCGGACATGTTCTGGCTATCGCTCATGTGCGGCCTTTCAAAACCAAAGGTGAATCAATCGTTCGAACGTCAAACCATCAGCCAATTCGATCGGCTGAGTCAATCAATCGCTATTATCCTCGCGCGCCGCGATCTTTTCCACGCGAACGGCGTTTTCCTGGGTGAGCGCGGCGCCCGTCAACGGGTCCCAACGCAACGGTGTATGGTCGAGTGGGCCGACGCCCAAGCCTTGAGCGCCACCGGCATCAGCGCCAAACGAACGTCCGCCGGGGGCGGCCGACGTAAAGATGCACGCCGGATGCAGGTACGGCGTCGTCTCCACGCGAACGCGGTCACGGCCCATATCGCTCACGAGTTCGACGATCTCGCCGTCGGCAATACCCATGCACGCAGCAGCATCGGCATTCATCTGCACGGCATCCAGGTCCGATCCAGCCTCGGCGGCACCTTGGGCCGCAAGCCTTCGCGAGGTATGCGACTCAAAGGGACGATTGCCGCTAATGAGGCGAAACATCCCCGGACCGGGCTCCACCATGGGAGCGATCCAGTTGGGTACACGACCCATGCCGGCTCGTTCCCATACGTCGCTTGCCAGCGCAATCTTGCCGCCGGCAAGCGGAATCACCGGCTCGCCCGTACGCGACGGCAACGCAACACCCGTGTCGGCCCAGCCGCGCTCCTTGAGCTCGTCCAGATTGATCCCAAAAGGCGCCACCTGGGCAGCCGCCAGATCGTCAGACGTAAACTGGAAGTACTCGCCCACGCCACACGCCTGCGCCAGACCGGCAAAAATCTCCCGACCGGGACGCGTGTCGTCATGCTGCACGGGCAGCACGGCGTTGCGGTAGAACACGCGCGCATCGTTGACGCCCGCCACCGTTCCCACGCCGCGGTCGGCCTCCAGATACGTCACGTCGGGCAGCACGAAGTCAGAAGCGCGCGCTGTCTCGGACCAGCGAATATCAATCGTCACGAGCAAGTCAAGCTGCTGCAAAATACCCAACCAAGCCTGCGCATTGCCATAGCCCGCACCGGGGTTACTGGCATAGACGATGAGTCCACGCAAATCGCCGGCAAGAATCGACTGACCGATGGTCGTGCACAGACCGCGCACCGGATCGACCAGCGGATAGCGCTCGGACCCCAACTTGGGCTCACGCGGCATTGACGGCGTCGCAAAGCGTGCGGGATCAAGGTCGCCCAGCGCAAGCGGTGTAGGTGGATTGAGCGCGCCGCCCGCATGTCCAATACAGCCCAGCAGCACATCGACCAGACAAATCGCGCGCGCGGTCTGGGTGCTATTGGCATACGCGATGCCAATGCCGCCATGAAAACCGGCGTCTAATACGGCAGCAGGCGCGGCGGCAGCCAGATCGCGCGCCGTGGCGGCGATCTCTGCGGCCGGCACGTCGCACATCGACTCGGCCCACTCGGGCGTCCAAGCACTCGCCGCCTGCGCCAGCTCGTCAAAACCCGTGGTATAGCGGGCAACAAACTCGCGGTCGTACAGGCCCTCGGCAATGAGCACATGCGTAATGCCCAGCAGCAAGGCTAGGTCGCAGCCCGGGCGTACGCGCAACCAGCGGTCGGCGAGCGCAGCCGAGCCGCTGCGCCGGGGGTCGACCACGATGATCTTCGCCCCACGACGACGGGCATCGTTGAGCGCATCAACGGCCCCCATCGTCGACGAATCGACGATGGAGCGCCCCAGGTACATGATGCAATCGGTATGCGCCAGGTCGGAGGCGGGACTATAGCCCAAGCTGTGCCCCCAACCGGTAAGTCGGCTTACCTCACAGGCACCGTCGGCACCGTACACGTTGGGCGAACCAAGCGCATGCATAAAGCGATGCGCCCAGTAGCGGTCGAACGAGGGCACGCCGAGCGTCATGCCCAGCGCACGGGGACCATGCCCGTCAACAATCTCCCCAAGGCGCGCTGCGATCTGCGCGAACGCCTCATCCCACGAAATCGCATCGAACCCCGAGCCATCAGCTCGTCGACGCATGGGATGCAAAATCCGGTCGCGCTCGTCAAACGGCATGTCCAGGCGATGGCGCCCGCGGGCGCACAGGGCACGCGCCGCGCACGGATGCCCCGGCACCGGCAACTCGGCCACCACGCGACCGTCCTCAACGTGTGCCGCAAAGGCGCAATCGGCATAGCATCCCCCGCATGTGGTCACCACGGCGCGACCGTCACGCTTAACAGCAGATGCCATCTCGATTACCCCTTTCATCAGCCAAACACAACAGGCCAAAAGCCCGACAACGAGCCCCAGACCCAAAAAGCCTCCCGCACGGCAACGCCCCGCGGGAGGCCCAACGTCAAACAGACGATACCTTACGCCTCGGATTTCTTGGCGTAGATAAACCAGTAGCCGAGCGCGACCAGAACCGCGCCGCCCACGATGTTGCCCAGCGTGGCGGCGGACAGGTTAAACGCAATGCCCGCGACGTTGAGCGCATCGGCGCCGGCGACGTCGGCACCATAGCCGCACGCGTGCATTACGGCACCCATGGGCAAAAAGTACATGTTGGCGACGCAGTGCTCAAAACCGCAGGCCACAAAGGCGGCGATGGGCAGCAGAATGCCCACAACCTTATCGACCACGGTCTTGCCGGCGGTGCCGATCCACACGGCCAGGCACACAAAGATGTTGCACAGGATGCCGCGGAAGAAGATCGTCACCCAGTCGATCGTCACCTTGCCGGCGGCGACGCTCACCATGGAATTGGCAACCGCCTCGCCGTTGAGCTTGTAAATGCCGGCCATGTACACCAAAAAGACGATGAACAGGGCACCGACAAAGTTACCGGCCCATACGACGACCCAAGCCTTGAGCATCTGGACCAGGGTGATCTTTTTGCTCTTGAGTGCGCAGACCATAAGCGAATTGCCAGTAAACAGCTCGGCGCCGCACACCAGCACGAGCACCAGGCCCAGGCAAAAGCACAGGCCGCCCACGACGCGCTGGGCGCCCCAGCCCAGCGTGCTATCGCTCAAGAAAACGGTAAAGAACAGGCCGCCGAAGGCAATGAACGCGCCGGCGAACATCGCCAAAACAAAGGCCTTTGCGACCGGCAGGTTAGCCTTGGTCACGCCGGCGGCCTCGGTCTTGGCCTCGATCGCGGCGGGCGCAAGGCAATCGGGAGCGGGGTACTCCGCCTTGGAATCTGCCATGTCAATCACTTCTTTCCTAATCAGCAGGGACAAGCGCTCCTATTGCTCTTGTCCCAAGCGGACAAAGTGGGAAAAGTCGTTGGCGGCCACGGCGTCGTACACGGCGTCGACGGCGTCAAAGACCTCCGGGGACATAGGGTTGTAAAACTCCGTATCGCCCGGCTGAATCCCTATGAAGACGATATCTTCGCACGATTGCTCGATTTCCTCGATCAGAATCGACAAAGGGAGCGAATGCGTGGTGAACATCGACTTGCGGGCCACATCGCGCTTATCGAGCAGGCGGATAGACCCGACGGGCAGCGCCATGTCGGCGGCATCGACCAAGACCAGGCGAGGCGGACGCTCGCGCTTAACCTCGATGATGTCGTCCTCGGGCGTTTGGCCACCGTCGATGGTGTACCAACCGGCAATGGGCGCATCCTCCATCTTTTTGGAGAGCACGGGGCCGGCGGCATCGTCGGCACGCAGCACGCTTCCCGCCGTGAGCACGATACCCGCAAACGGGGCGCCGTTCACACGTCCATCCACAACGCGACCCATTACTGCAACCTTCCCGTCAGGTACACGCCCGACACATCGCGCACGCGCTCAACCAGATCGCGGAACTTCATCAGAAACGCGACCTGCTGGGCATGCAGGCCAAAGTCGTCGTCGAACACCGAGATGCCAGCCTTGGCCGACCCACGAAAACCGCGTTCGTCGAGCAGCGCATCGCAGGCCTCGAGCAGCGACGGCACCGCCGCCTTGTCGAGCTGGCACTCGCCAAAGGAGCGGATGGCCTCGAACTTGGTCTTGGCCTCCCCCTCCGGCAGCGCATCGACGAGCGAATAAAACACATCCACCGGCACCGACAGGCGCGGCTCAAAGCAGTCGAGCACGCCGGTGTGGTGGCCCACGGCGAGCGTGTAGTACAGCACGTCGCAGGCCTCCTGGGGAACGTCTTCCTCGGTCTCCACAAACTTACGCGTGAGCTCGTAGAAGACCACCTGGTCGGGCGCATGGCCCAGGCAGGGGTCGGCGACGCCCTCGGCGGCCTCGTCGCTTGCGCGCGAGGCATCGCCAAAGGAGCCGCCGAGCATACCGGGACCCGCAAAGTAACCAGAGCGGTCCGTGAGCTCCATCTAGCGACCTCCGGCCAGCACCAGATCCTGCAGCGCCGAGTAGACCTCAACGCGGCGCGGATCGTCCTGCTTATCGATGAGCAGTGCCATGGCACCGCGGATATCGCCCTTGGGCGCGCCCTCGAGCGTGTCCATAAACTCGTTGGCCAGGTCGCGGCCGTAACGGTAGCCGCTCATGGCGCGAGCCTCGCGCTCGATGGCAACGCGCAGCTTGTACGGCACGCCGGGGTGCAGGATATCGGCCTGTTCGCCGGCGGCCTCCACCGTGGTCTCGGCATGGAGCTTTTGGTCCAGCAGGCCAAGTGCCATGGCAAAACCGTAGATGGTCTGCGCGGGGCTGGGCGGGCAGCCGGGGATATAGACATCGACCGGCAAGATCTTGTCCGTGCCGCCCCAGACGCAGTAGTTGTCGTAGAAGATGCCACCGGTGCAGCCGCACGCGCCATAGGACACCACGATCTTGGGATCGGGTGCGGCCTCAAAGGCGCGCAGGGCCGGCATGCGCATGGCACGCGTCACGGCACCGGTGTACAGCAGCACATCGGCGTGACGGGGCGAGGGCACGACCTTGATGCCAAAGCGCTCGACGTCGAAGACGGGCGTGATGGAACCGAAGATCTCGATCTCGCAGCCGTTGCAGCCGCCGCAGTCGACACGGTAGACGTACACCGAGCGCTTGATCTTCTTAAGAAGGGTCGCCTTGGCCTTCTCGATGCTCTCATCGAGCTCGATCTTGGTCGGGCGGTACTGAAGCCGCTCGGGCAAAAGCGTGGGTTCGGCCATGGTTACTCCTCCTTCGTATCAAAATCCATGATGATGCCCTCGACCGGCGCCGGTCCGGCGGGAATCTCGGGCGCATCGGGGTTGAGCTCGCGGTCGATATACTCCGGGTTCACGCCGTGGCCGCCCAGATACTCCATGCCGGGGCCCTGGGGCTCGCCGGACGCAAGCGTCTCGTTGGCAGCCATGCCGGCAGCGTTGCCGGTCTTTACGGCCGAGGCGGCGCGCAGAGCGTCGAGCTCGCGCTTGCACTCCTGGCACATACCGACGGTACGGGCGGCCTGCTCGGCCTCCATGCCGCCGGCCTTTTGCAGCAGGCGCTTGGCGTAGTCAATCTCCTTGTGCGGGGCAAACGGCTTGCCGCAGCGCGAGCAGTGCTCGAGCGTGTAGACGCTCTTGCTGGTGAGGTCGTCCTTGCTCATGACGGCCAGCTCAAACTCCTCGGTGAGCTTGATGGCCTCCATGGGGCAGGCTTCCTCGCAGCGGCCGCAAAAGATGCAGCGGCCGTAGTCGATCGACCAGGTGATGGTGTCGGCCGCAAGGTCGGTGTCCATGCGAATGGCATCGGCCGGGCAAGCCACGCCGCAGGCTCCGCAGGCGATGCAGAGCTCGGCATTGTGCTCGGGCTTGCCGCGCATGTCCTTGTTGGTGGGGAACGGCGCAAACGGGTACTTGACCGTCGCGTCGCCGGCCTTGGCGTTAACCTTCCAAAGCTTCAGCATATTAGAGCGCCTCCTCATCGAGCGGAGCGGCCATGGTGCCCTCGCCCGCAAGCGGCGACTTGTCGCGCCAGACGTTCTCGAACTGCTCCTTGTCGAGCACGTGGTCGCGCTTGGCGGCGACATCGGTCACCGTCACGCGGTCGGTGCAGGAGTAGCACGGGTCGAGCGAACCGACGATCAGCGCCGCGTCGCCCACGGTGTTGCCGCGGAACATGTAGCGCAGGACCGGCCAGTTGCTGTACGTGGCGGCCTTGGCGCGCCAGCGGTAGCACTTCTGGTTATTGCCGAGCATGGCCCAGTGCACGTCCTCGCCGCGCGGCGCCTCGGTGGCGCCGATGGCGTACTTGTGCGGGGTGTACTCCCAATCCGTGGTGAGGATGGGGCCCGACGGGCAGTTCTCAAGCATGGTCTCGATCATATCGATCGAATCGTAGACCTCCTGGATGCGGACGGCGGTACGGCCGAAGGCATCGCAGGTGTCGGCCGTGGCAGCGTGCATCTTTTGGACGTCCGGATCGGCGTAGCCGTCGAAGGGATGGTCAAAGCGCACGTCGCGGGCATAGCCCGAGCCACGCATGAGCGGGCCGACCGGCGAGAAGTCGCGAGCGATCTTGCGGTCCAGAATGCCGATACCGCTCGTACGCTCGATAAAGTTGGGCGTAAAGAGCAGCACGTCGACGAGTTCTTGAACCTCGGAGCGCAGCTGGTGGATGGTCGTGAGCGTGGAGAGCTTCTGCTCGGCCAAAATGTCGCGACGCACGCCGCCGATCACGTTGAGACCGTAGGTCTTGCGGTGACCGGAGAGCTTCTCGGCCAGGTCCATGGACTTCTCGCGGACGCGGAAGAACTGCTGGAAGCCGGAGTCGAAGCCCGTGTAGTGCGACGCCAGGCCAATGTTGAGCAGATGCGAGTGCAGGCGCTCGACCTCGAGCATGATAGCGCGGATGTACTGGGCGCGCGGCGGGACATGAATGCCCTGAGCGCGCTCGACGGCCTCGGCATAGGCCACCGAGTGGGCGCAACCGCAGATGCCGCAGATGCGGTCGGCGAGGAACGTCACGGCGTCATAGTTCAGGCGCGTCTCGGCGACCTTCTCCATACCGCGGTGCACGTAGAACAGACGGTAGTCGGCGTCGACAATCGTCTCGCCCTCAACGAACAGGCGGAAGTGGCCGGGCTCGTCGGAAGTAATGTGCAGCGGGCCCATGGGAACGAGCGTCGTCTCCTTGCCCTTGGTATCGGCCAAGAACTCGTAGTTTTCCATGTCACTCGCGGGAGCGGGACGGAAGCGGTAGTCCATGGAGTCCTTGCGCAGCGGATACAGGCCGCTGGGCCAATCGTCGGGCAGCACCAGGCGACGACGATCGGGCAGACCCTCGGGGATCAGGCCGAACATATCGCGCAGCTCGCGCTCGCCCCACACGCAGGCGGGGACGAACGGCGTCACGGACGGGAACGTCATCTTGGCGGGATCGACCTCGGTGCGCACGGTCACCCAGCCGGGGTCCTCTCCCTCCATGGAGATGACGTAGTACACGGCGTAACGGCCGCACAGGCTGCGCTCATCGTTGCCGATGATCACGGGAATCCAGCCGTAGCGCTCGTAGTACAGGTAGTGGACGGCCTCGGGCAGCTTGTCCTGCTTGACGGTAATCGTCAGCTGGTCCTCGCACTGCCACTCGACCTTCTCGATGCAGCCCGGAACGGCGCGGCGCAGGGCCTCGACATGGCTCTCGCAGCGACGGGCATACACCTTGTTCTCAGTTTCAATCATTCGTTACTCCACCTCGCTCTGAGCGGTCTCGGTACCGAACACAGCGCGGTACATCGGCGTCGCGTGAAGTTCCTCGGTGCTCTGCTCGAGCACGATGCCGGTCGCGGTCTCCACACCGTGCACGAGAGGCAGCGGGGTGGCGATGCCAAACCACAAGATCATGACGGCCAGGATGATTTCGGGGATAAGCATGAGCGCCGGGGCCTCATGCTTGCCCATGCCCTGGGGCGCATGGCCGAATACCGACTTGAGTGCGATGCGGGTGAGCGCGGAGATGGCCACGGTAAGACCGAGGGCGACCACGACGACCAGCCACATGGGACCGGCGGTAACACCGGCGACAAAAGTCAGGAACTCGGAGATAAACATGCCAAAGGGCGGGAAGGCACCAAGACCGAGCAGTGCCAGGATGGCGAGCGCGGCGGTTGCGGGTGCAACCTCGACGACACCCTGGATCTTGGCCAGGCTACGCGTGCCAAAGGCGTGCTGGATGTTGCCGGACACGCAGAAGGCAAGCGTCTTGGTAAAGCCGTGGAACACGCAGTGCAGCAGGGCCGCGGCGATACCCAGTGGGCCACCGATACCCAAGCACAGGGCGATAACGCCCACGTTCTCCACAGACGAGTACGCAAAGCGGCGCTTGAGGTCGTCCTGGCGAAACATCGAAAGTGCCGCCACCAAAATGGACAGCGTGCCGACGATCAACAGCAAAAGTTGCGGATATTCGGCGCCCACGGCCTGGATGGTAAAGCCGTAGAAGCGCATGATCACAAGCATGGCGCACTTAAGCAGCACGCCCGAGAGCAGGGCCGAGACGGGGCTCGGGGCCTGGGAGTGGGCATCGGGCAGCCAAGTGTGCATGGGGAACAGGCCGGCCTTGGTGCCAAAGCCGATCACGATAAACGCAAAGGCGAGGCGCATGAGCGTCGGGTCGAACTGGTCGGCATACGGCAGCACGCACGACAGGAATGCGGCCTCGTGGGCGTTGGGAATCACGTCGGCGGCGTTGGCGTAGATCAGCAGCGTACCGAACAGGCCAAAGGCCACGCCGGCGGTGCAGACCATCGCATACTTCCAAGAAGCCTCGAGGGCCGTCTTGTTCTTGTAGATACCCACGAGGAACACGGTGGAAAGCGTGGTTGCCTCCACGGCGGCCCACGTGAGGATCATGTTGTTGGACAGGCACGCGAGCAGCATGGTGAACACAAACAGGCTAAACAGCGCAAAATACTGCTTGGCGCGCTCGGCGGGCATGGAGCCCTCCTCGATATCGGCCTTTACATAGGGCAGCGAGAACAGCCCCGTAAGAAAACCGATAAAGCCGATGAGCAGCACAAAGATGGCGCCCAGCGAATCGAGGTGAAACCACAGGCCAAAAGCGCTCGCGGTGTCGCCGCTCATAAGGACGTCACCGGCCGTCACAATCGACAGCACCAGGACGGCTGCGACGGAGACCAGGTTGAGACCGGCAAACACGTTATAGGACGTGTTCTTGGGCAAAAACGCCATGACCAGCGAGAACACCAAAGGAGTCGCGAGCAGGGCGAGAATCAACGTTTCCATGGACTACCCCCTCAGCTCGGACAGGTCGCGCGCATCGAGCGAGTGGGAGTCGTCCCAAATGCGACGCACGACGATGGACATGATGATGACGGCAAAGATGGCGTCGGTGGCGATACCGATCTCGATGATCTCGGGAGCGGTGGGGGCCAAAAGCGCGAGCGTCACATGGCTGCCGTTTTCCATAAGGCAGTATCCAAAGATCTGCTTCATGATGTTGCGCTGCGAAATGATGCAGGTGAGGCCCACAAAGAAGTGAGCGAAGCTAATAGCGAGCGCAGGCGTTGCGACCTCGGCCGTGGGCAGGCTGATCTGCGTCACGACGGCAAAGCAAATCGCGACCTCGACGGCGATGAAGCAAATGGCCCACGCGGGCTTAAGGCCGGCCTTGAGCGATGCGTCGCTCGGCTCGCCCATCTTCTTGTATGCGCGGTTGAGGATGTAAGGAACCAGGACGACCTTGGTGATAAAGGCAGATCCAGCCCACATAAGCAGCTCCTGCGCACCAGTGGTGACGCCGAGCGTGGCGAGAAGCCCCACGAGCACCAGCGACTGCACCGCATACCAGTGGATGGAATGTTTGATGTTCTTGGAGACAACCACCATGGTGGACGTGACGATCAGAAGGCCGCCAAGGATGTTGACGATCGAATAACCCATGTCGTTCTACCTCCTAACCGATCCAGCTGGCCGAAAGCGGGCCGCTGACGATGACCATGATGATGAGCACGATGAACACGAACGCCATCGCGCGGGGAAGCGGGGCACCCGCAGCGACCTCTTCGCTCGGCTCGCCGGGCAGGCAATAGCCCATCCACTTGAGGAACCAGGCAAAGGTGGCGACGGTCTCGGCGACCATGATGCACACGAGCACCAGGATCGCGACGTTGCCGGCACCCACAGAAAAGCCGCCGGCGATGATCTGGAACTTCGAGAAGAACGTGTTCATGGGCGGCACGCCGGCAATGGCGAGCGCCGCGACACCAAAGCCCACGCCCGAGATCGGGTACTTCTTTACGATGCCGCGAAGCTTGGGCAGCATACGCGTGCCGAGCGTAAAGGAGAACGAACCGGCGATCAAGAAGAACAGCGTCTTGGCGAAAGCGTGGTTAAAGATGTGGCACACGGCGCCATCAAAGGCCAGCTGGCTGCCAAAGACCGAAAGGCCCAGACCAAAGAACACATAGGAGAGCTGGGCGATCGTGGAGAAGGCCAGCAGGCGCTTCATGTCCTTTTGCGGCAGGTACATAAGGAAACCAAAGAGCATGGTGACCATGGCGTCGACAATGGCGACCCAGCCCACGATCTCGGGAATCTCGCCGGCAGAGACGAGTGCACGCGCGAACACGCACACGCCGACCTTGACCATCGAGGCACCATGCAGGTAGGCCGAAACAGGCGTCGGCGCCTCCATGGCCGAAGGCAGCCACATGTACATGGGGACCTGTGCGGACTTGGCCCAGGCCGCAAACAGCACGAGCAAAAGGACGATAGCCTTGAGCTTGGCGTCGAGGCCGGCAATCGCGGTAATGGCGAAGGTGCCGGTGTGAGCAAACACGATGGCGGCGCCCAGATACAGGCCGAGCGCACCGATATGCGTGATGATCAGGGCCTTCATGCCGGCCTTCTTGGCCGTAGGCGTCATGTAGTAGCTAATGAGGCCCCAAGAGCAGGCACCCGTGATCTCAAAGAACACGAGCTGGCCCAAAAGGGTCGAGCTGTACACGAGACCGGCCATGGCACCGATGAAGGTCGCGAGGTACGCGTAGAAGCGACGACGCGGCGCGTCGGGATGCTCACGGTTATTCTCGCTCATATAGGGAATCGAATAGATCACGACAAGCAGGCCGATACCCACAAAGGCAGGCGCGAGCAGCGTGCTCATGCGATCGAAGGTGAATCCCATGACGAGGGTCTGCCCAAACGAGATCAGGGGGACCTGCGTGTCGGGCATGCCGGCGCCGGCGAAATTCGCGGCGAGGGCGATGGTGCAGACCGTCGAGACGGCGGCACCCAAAACGCTGAACCACTTGGCGTACGGACGGGGGAACAGGGCGACAAGCACCGAGGCCACCATCGGGGCCGCGATAGCGACCAAGCCGAGAAGGGACAGACTGACTGCAAATGACATTGTTTCTCCCTTCTCCTACACGCCGACGACCACGAAGACAAACGCCAGAACGGCGATGCCCACGACGGCCCAGGTCTGATTGCCAAGCACCTTAAAACGCGAGCGCGAGCAGGAGTTCTCGATCACGCCGCATACGACAAAATCGATCAGGCACTTCACCAGGAAGATGACTGCACCCAGAACAGCGGCGGCGCCCACGGTCGCGGGCTCGCCCCAGGGGACGAAGATCGCGCAGAACCAGGCGACGACCAGGACCTGCTTCATGGACATGGCGAGCTTGGCCATCGCAAGCGACGGGCCGGAAAGCTCGGCGAGTGGGCCCTCCTGAAGCTCCTGCTCGGCCTCGGCCTGATCAAACGGCAGCTTGCCGAGTTCCATGTAGCAGGCGATCGCAAAGGCGATGCCGGCGAGGATTACGGCGACCGGCGCGTCGATGGCGCCCGTCATGATGTGCTGACCCATGGTGGCGATGTCGGTGGAACCGCACACCAGGGCGGCGGCAAACAGCGCCAGCAGCATGGACGGCTCGATGAGCACGCTCATGAGCAGCTCGCGGACGCCGCCGATACCGGCGTAGGCGTTGGACGAATCCACGCCGCAGAGGGCGAAGAAGAAGCGGGCGAGCGCCAGGCTGTACATGATGGTGATGGCGTCACCAAAGACCGGGATGGGGCTTTGCGCCGTAAAGAGCGGCAGGCCCATCGCGAGCATAAAGGCGACGGCGAAGAACAGCGGCGGCATAATGCGCAGCGCAAAGCTCGCGTCCTCGCTCTGGGACTCGGGGCGCGCAAAGAGCTTGGCCAGGTCGCGATAGTCCTGCATGATGCTGGGGCCGCGACGGTTGTGCATCTTGGCGCGGATAACGCGACCGAGACCGGAGAAGAACGGCGCGACGGCCATAACGACCACGCCCTGCAGAACGGCAAGTACGATGTTGTTCATGCTCTCCCCTCCTTAACCCATTTGCACGGCGAGCACGAGGAACACCACGAGTGCCGCGACGATGTAGCAGATATAGATGCTGTAGTTGCCGCCCTCGAGCTTAGTCGCGAGGTCGGCGAGCTTCTCGACACCCTTATGCGGAGCATCGACGAGGACCTTGTCGGGTACGGGCTCCACAGCCTCGGCCACACCGGTGAGCTTCTGGAAGAAGTGCGCGATGGACCAGCAGACGGCCGTGCAGCGGTCGCGCAGCGTGTAGAGCGGCTGCATAAACCAGGACACCTCGGAGGCAAAGGTCGTGGCCACGACGGGCATATGCTCGTTGGGAGCATAGCCGCATGCCCATGGCTGGGACTTCTGCACCTTGCCGACGGTCTTGAGCTTGCGATAACCGCAGGCAAGGCCGACGAGCACCACGAGCGCAATGGCGATCGCGGGCGTGGAGGTGGCAGCGCCGGAGTACTGGTTCATGAGCTCCGTGCCCTCGGCGGCAAACACGCCACCGTACGGATGCAGCACGGACGCGGCGACATCGACCAGCACGGGAGCGATCACGGGAGCGCCAATGCCCAGCACGACGCAGATGGCCGCGAGCAGGCCCTGCGCAAACACCATGGGGGCGGGAACCTCCTTGGCATTGGCCGCGGCCTCGGAGCGGGGCGCGGAGGCAAAGGAGACGCCATAGGCCTTGACGAAGCACGTGACAGCCAGCGCGCCGGTAATGGCAAGCGCGACGGCGGCGAACACGGCCACGATCATGACAGCCTTGTCACCCTGCATGGCGGCATTAAACAGCGACTGGTAGGTAAACCACTCGGAAACAAAGCCGTTGAAGGGCGGGATGGCCGAGATGGCAAGCGCGCCAATAAGGAAGCAGATGGCCGTTGCCGGCATACGACGGAACAGGCCGCCCATCTTCTCCATATTGCGCGTACCCGTGGAGTACAGCAGCGCACCGGCGCCCAAGAACAGCTCGCCCTTAAACATCGCGTGGTTAAACGTGTGGTAGAGGGCGGCCATCAGAGCCAGGACGGCGATGCCGACAGAGTTGAGCGCCATGGCGGCCATGGAGGCGCCGACGCCGAGCAGAATGATGCCGATGTTCTCGACGGAGTGATAGGCCAGCAGGCGCTTGATGTCATGTTCCTGCAGGGCGAAGGCCACGCCGAGGACCGACGAGATTGCACCGAAGACCATGACCATAAGGCCCCACCAGACCTGAACGCCCGAGGCGGAGAGCAGGTCGAGACCAACCTTGAGAATACCGAAGATACCGATCTTGATCATGCCGCCGGACATGAGGGCCGACACGTTGGACGGCGCCTCGGGATGTGCCTTGGGCAGCCAGCCGTGCAGCGGGATGATACCGGCCTTGGCGCCAAAGCCAAAGAAGGCGAGCACGAAGCACACGGATGCGACCGCGGGGCTAAACTGCGTGGCACGGAAATCCGCAAAGGCAAACGAGCCGCCGGCGAAGTTGGTCATGGTGAGGAAGCTCGCCATGATGAGCACAAAGCCCACGTGCGCGATCACAAAGTAGAGCCAACCGCCATGGATGGAGTTCTCGTTCTCCTCAATCACGACCAGGAAGTACGAGGTCAGCGACATGAGCTCAAAGGCGACCAGGAACCAAAACACGCTGTCGGCGGTAATGACGAGCATCATGGACGCCACGAAGGTGTTGAAGAAGAAGCCGGCGCGGCCCTTTTTGCCCGGGTACTCATCAAAGTAGTTGAGACCGTAGATCGAGCCGGCAAACGCGAGCACCGAGATGAGCGCCACGAACAGGCCGGACAGCTGATTGAGCAGCAGCTGGAAATGGGCAAACGGGAAGAACACGATGGTGTCGACCGACGTGACATCGCCCAGCACGGCCTGGATACCGGCCACAAACGAAAGCACCGCGGCGACGGCGCCGATAAGGCAGCCGGCGGTCTTGGCGGCGTTATCGGCCTTGATCAGCAGAACCGAGGCGAGCGCACCGATGCACGAGACGGCAAGCGATGCGATAAACAGCGTCATGCTATCCATTGTTTACGCTCCCTTCTGCTTTCTCGGACAGGCCCTGGGCCACAGCGGTAACGTCGACGGACGGACCGTTTTCGATCGAGCGCAGACGCTTGGCCTCGTCGAGCTCGCGATCGGCCGCGCCGCCCATGACGGTCAGCGCCTTGGTGGGGCACGCCGCCACACAATGCGGGCCGTCCGGATCGAAGGCGCACAGGTCGCACTTGACAGCGCAGGTGTACTGGCCGGGAGCCCACGTAAGCAGGCTGCTCAGGGACTTAGGATACGAAGGCGTCGGGTCGCACATGCCTGCGACACCGGCGATAGACGTGCCATCGGGATGGATGGCTCCGAAGGGGCACGCGATGGCGCACAGTCTGCACCCGATGCACTCCTGCTCCTTGACGTGGATGCGATCGCCATCGTGCTCGATGGCATTCACCGGGCAAACCTCGGCGCAGGGGGCACCCTCGCAATGGTGGCAGGCAAGGGCGGCCGAAATACCGCCGGTCTTCACGAGCGCCAGGCGCGGCGTATCCTGAAGACCCTGCATCCGGTGGGCGTCGGCACAGGCGGACTGGCATGTTCCGCAGCCGATGCACCTCTCCGGGTTGATGTCGATGAAGCGGTTCATCCCCACTTCCTTTCAAAATAACGGGCCGGGCTCCCGAACGTACGGGACGCCCGGCCCAAAAAGCCAACGAGAACGGGACTACACGATTTGATTCACGTGGGTCTCGTCGTCGAACTTGGCGGCGCCAGGCTCAACGTCCTGGGGAGCGGCGGCGTCCACCAGAGCCTGCTTGAGCTCGGTGTACTGACGCTCCACCTCGCCCTCAGCCCAGACCTGGTCGGCGATAGCGTCGACCTGGCAGGCGGAGAACTTGTCCTCGGGCGTATGCGAGACCGGGTCGACCTTGTGCATGGTCAGCTCGTTGCACTTACCGATCCACCACTGGTAGGTCATATAGACCGTGCCCTTGTTGATACGGTCGCTCACGTCGGCGCGGCTGTATACCTGGCCGCGACGGCTGTGAATCGAGACGATGTCGCCATTCTTGATGCCGCGCGCCTGGGCGTCCGCGGGATTCATGCGGACAAAGCCGGGCTCGTCGGCAAGCAGTGCCAGTGTCTTGCAGTTGCCGGTCATCGAGCGGCAGCTGTAGTGGCCGACCTCGCGGACGGTGCACAGGATGAGCGGGTACTCATCGTCGGGAAGCTCGGAGGGCGCCTCCCAATCGTGCGCCATCAGGTTGGCGCGGCCGTCCTTGGTGGTGAACTTGCCACCAGCGAACATGTCGGCCGTACCATGGTCGTTCACATCGGTGCTCTTGACCGGCCACTGGGCGTAACCGCCCTCGGGAGCCATCTTCTCGTAGGTCGCGCCCACAAAGTTGGGGCACAGGCTGATGCACTCGTTCCAGATCTGCTCGGTGTTGTCGTAGTGCATGGGGTATCCCATGCGCGTAGACAGGTCCGCGAAGATCTCCCAGTCGTGACGGCACTCGCCCTTGGGCGGAACAGCCGCGTCAAAGTGCTGGAAGCTACGGTCGGATGCGGTAAAGACACCCTCGTGCTCGCCCCAAGAGGTGGCAGGCAGGATGACGTCGGCGAGCATGGTCGTCTGCGTCATAAAGATGTCCTGGCAAATGAACAGATCCAGCTCGGAGAGCGTCTTGCGCATACCGGCCGAATCGGGCTCGGTCTGCACCGGGTCCTCGCCGTAGTTGTAGAAGCAGTGCACCTTGCCCTCGTCGACCAGGTGGCCCAGGTCGGTGAGCTTATAGCCCTCCTCGAGCGGGAGCTTTTCCTCGGGCACGCCCCAAGCCTTGGCAAACTTGGCGCGCACTGCCGGGTCGGTGACCTTCTGGTAGCCAGGGTACAGGTTGGGCAGCATGCCCATATCGCAGGAGCCCTGGACGTTGTTCTGACCACGCACGGGCGCGAGGCCGGAATTGGGTTTGCCGATCTGGCCGGCAACGCAGGCGATGGAGGCGATGGTGTGCACCGTCTTCAGGTTCTGCTTCTGCTGGCATACACCCATACCCCAGCCAATGATGGCAGAGGGCTTCGCCGTGGCGTACATCTCGGCAGCTTGGTGGATCAACGCGGGCTCGACACCCGTGATGTCCTGTACGGATTCGGGAGTGTAGTTCTTGATGGTCTCCCACCACTCGTCAAAGCCGTTCGTATGCTCGGCGACGAATTCCTTGTCGTAGAGGCCATCGTTGACCAAGCAGTTGGCAAAGGCGTTGAGGAACGCAACATTGCAACCGTTCTTGATCGGAAGGTAGAGATCGGCGATACGCGCGGTTTCGATATGGCGCGGGTCGGCGACGATGATCTTGCAACCCTTTTCTTTGGCTCGCACGATACGCCTTGCGACGATGGGGTGCGAATCGGCAGGGTTATAGCCGAAGAGGAAAATGCAGCCCGCATCCTCCATACCGGGGATGGAGCATGACATGCAACCTGAACCAACCGTGTCCATCAGACCGAGGACAGTAGGGCCGTGTCAAGTACGGGCGCAGTTGTCCACGCTGTGGGTGCCGATGCACGCACGCGTAAACTTCTGCATGACGTAGTTCGCCTCATTGCCGCCGCCTCGCGAAGAGCCAGTGGTCATGACAGCGTTAGGACCATATTCGTCAATTATGGCCTGCATCTTAGATGCGGTGAAATCCAGTGCCTCGTCCCAGCTTACGCGCTCAAGATCCGCGCCCTTAGTGCGGCGGATCATCGGGTGCAGTACGCGAGGAGTCAAGATCTTGGTGTCGTTGATGAAGTCGTAGCCGCTCATGCCCTTAAGGCACAGCTCGCTCTGATTGGTGATGCCGTTGAGCGGTTCGGTGCCCACGACCTGGCCGTTTTGGACCAGGAGGTTAAACTGGCAACCGGCGCCGCAGTACGGGCAGATCACTTTATGCTTCTCCATGACACCCTCCTTCCTTTCTCTGCTACCGAATACTCGGTACTTATTTGACAATCATTGGGCCTGTCGCCCGACGCTTACGCCTCGTTTTCGATGGTGGCGCGGGCACGCTCGGCAGTCAGTTCTGCCAGGCGCTCCTCGTCCACCAGGGTGAGGCCCTTGGTCGGGCACGCCTCGGCACACGCCGGACCGCCGGGACGGTCCACGCACAGGTCGCACTTGAGCACGAAGCTCTTGGTCTGCGAACCCACGCGCACGTCGCCCATCAAGACGGGGACCTGCGTGGTCGCCACGCTCACGGCGCCAAAGGGGCAGGCCATGACGCAGCTCTTGCAGCCGATGCAGTTGTCCTCGTTGACGCCGATGCGATGGTTCTTTGGATCAAAGAACAAGGCGCCCGTAGGACAGGCCTTGGCGCACGGAGCGTCCTCGCAGTGGTGACATGCCACCGGCGCGGAAATCTCGTAGGTACGCGTTACGCGCAGGCGCGGCGCGGCGATGTTGCCGGGGATGTCGTGCGCCTCGATGCACGCCGCCATACAGGTTTGGCACCCAATGCAGCGTGAGGAATCGGCTACGACTCGTTTATTGCCCATGTTGTTCACTCCCTCCTGAATCCCATGCCGGAGAGACCCTGCCGACGTTGCCCCGGACCGCCCGTGGTCCGGCATCGACGTATCGAGTGCATGCGGCGAAACAGGCACTTCGATAGAATTCCTCCAACGATATACAGGTTAAATATACGCAGTTGCAGGGGGCAAACTTGAGCATAGGCCCTGCAATACGGGTGTATTGCAGGGGTTTTGGCAGGTTGGAATTATTCTCTAGAGGCTATAAAGGTGAGTGTATTACATGCGTACGCCTCAGAGATTTTTTCGCGCTCTCATTTTAGATGTACTACGCTTGTATTCAAGTTAATGGTTATTTACTTGAGCGAAATAAAGTAATCGTTATAAGATGCTCAAGTATCGGCACATGCCGCATTTGAACGACTATATTGCACGCTCATTAAGGGGGCCAGTGATGTCATCGACTCAAAAACGAGCCATCCTGCAGGTGCGCATTCGCGAGGAAGACAAGCAGCATGCCGAGCGTCTCTACGACGCCATGGGCACATCGCTCGCCGAGGCTGTCCGTCTATTTGTCGCGCAAAGCATTTTGATGCGCAAGCTCCCCTTTCAGCCGGTCGCCGTGCGCTCAAAGGACGGCACCGCCGCCTATGGATCGCTCAAAGCATATGGTGACCCCAATCGCCGCGCCGAGGAGCGCAATGCCTGGATTGAATACCTTGCCACAGAAAGTGACGATTCGATTTTGGGGCCCCGAGGAAGTAGATATCCATGAGTAGCACCATCATCGACGAGACCGTCATCCTGCGCTACCTGCTTGACGACGACGAAGTTCTTTCACCGCGCGCCGCCAAGGTCATCGCCACGCGCACCGCTCGCGTCTACCCCGAAATCATCACGCGCGTCGTGGTCACGCTGCGCGACGTCTATAAGGTTCCCCGCGTTGAGATTGCTGCGGCCATAAAAAGGCTGCTCGATGACGTCATGGTCGACGAGCCTACCGTTGTCGCCCTTGCCGTCAAACTCTTTGGCAGGACCCATATGGACTTTACCGACTGCCTCCTCGCAGCCCGAACCGCCATCTACAACGATGATGTCGTGAGCTTTGGCAAGCCCATCATCCAAGGCATGATCGATTACCGCCGCAAGCGCCAAACCGCAGCCGACGCTCGCGACCGCGTCGCCGAAGCCCGCAGCCACGGCACCGACTCCACCATCGACAAGCTCCGCCACCAACCCCGCAGCTAACCCCATCCCCTCCTAAGTTGCGGTGAAATACGGACTGTTTTATGTCTTTAAAGGCCTCAAGGGGGTGCGGACGATTTCTTGGACCGCGCCTAGGCGTATCCAAGCTTCCTGCGGTACTCCATCGGGCTCAGCCACCCGAGGGACTTCTTGATCCGCTCCTCACGATAGTACACGAGGTAGGCCTCGA
>ENA-OQKN01000320-OQKN01000320.1-human-gut-metagenome-genome-assembly--contig:-NODE-320-length-57718-cov-7.613117_pt1 | contig 57718 bp, 49 predicted proteins | sample MGYA00242776_ERZ504794 | MGnify/ENA primary metagenome ERZ504794 (study PRJEB26092, sample SAMD00036434) | human gut metagenome | host: Homo sapiens | study: EMG produced TPA metagenomics assembly of... | reverse complement strand
GTATCGCTACTAGACCAATATCAGTTAAAGCATATTTAATATAGATTTGAACCGCCGTATGCCGAACGGCATGTACGGTGGTGTGAGAGGACAGTAATTGAACTAATCAATTACTTCCTACTCGATTTAATAGGAAAGTTCTCCAAGAGATGCAGTACAAAAAAGTGCCGAAAGCACTATAAAAATAACTATAAGTAAAATAGCCAAAAGTAAATTATTTATTTGGTAATTGAATTCCTTTTCTATATAGGGTATCTTTAGTAGCAGCGAACAAGAAATTTAAAAGGTTGCTATCTTTTAGGAAATAGGTCCTTAGTCTTTGGTCGATGGTAAAAACGATATGTCTGTGATTAACGTTCAGAGTAGATCTAGAAATATTTTTGGCTCTGATTTTAGCATATTTCGTACCATAAGAATTACAGAAGCGGCTGTTACTATATATCAGATGATATGGTTTTATGACAATGAAGACATTCGTAAACTTCAAATCCAGCATCCAAGGTACCACAGGACAGCATACGTTCTACTTCGTTTTTTACGACAGGTCGAATGCCGCGACGGATAACTTCAGAGTCATCAAGGAAGTCGTCCCAATTATCATGAAAGATACGTTGAATAGTAATTTTAGAAGGATTATACATCTTTGAAAAGATTTGATTGTAGTAGCATGAGATATGGCATTTGCGAGATTATACTGGTTATGTTGTATGTACCTTTCCTTATGAAAAGATTATACCCAAATTTAAGTATGAAAACAAACACAAAAAGAAAATGACAAAATTTATTTCGTCACTTTTTTACAAATCTTTTAATTAAATTTTTTCATTTTACTCACAGTACTTTTTAAATCATTGATTGAAGATAAATCTTCTGTTTTAATAGTATTTTCTTTGGGTTGTGTTCTCGTTAATAAGTTGTAAATTAAAGAAAATATTGTTGCAAAACCATAGCTAAAAAAAGAATAAATCAAATAAGGGAGGCTAGATGATATATATGTATTTATTGTTGTTAAAAAATTTATTGTTTCTCCATTTGATTTTAAAGAATCAATGTACATATATGTTTGAATTAAATTTAAGATAAATACAACTAAAAGTATTATTGACAATACATAAAATAACCCACATATAATTTTCTTGTTTTGTTCCATTTTATTCCTCCAATTTAGATTTAAAAGGGATTAAAACTAAATAAAGTGATATTAGTTTTGTTTTCCCTTGATAATAGTGTACCATTTTTGAAATAAATGGTACAGTTTTTTTAATAATTTCTAAATAATACTTATTTTTTTGTTATACAAAATACTAAAAAATGAAAAAAAAAAATAAAAAGTATAAATACAAATTATGATTTGAATGATACACTTTGTGGGTAAGTAAGCGTTAACAATTTTGCTTTGAATGCGATTACTTTTTGGTGGTATACGGTTAAATAGTATATCTTTGTTAATAATGGAAGGGTGAGAAGGATAAGATATAGATTATAATTATATGTAAAAATAGTGTATTATCAAAAAATGGAGGAAGAAACATGTCAAAAAAAATGAATAAAGCCGCAATTATCGCTATGACAGGTGTTATGGCAGCATCAAGTGTACAGACTGCTACCATTTTTGCAAACGATAATGTAAGCGCTACACAAAATGTAAAACAAAAAAAATCTAATTCTGAATTACAACCAAAACCTGGTTATACATTTTTAAGTAGTGTAGCTTCATTACCTGTAGTAGACAAAAATGTTGTTACAATTGATTATGTGAATGGAGAAAAGGCAAAAGTAACTTTTTTAGAAAATGGTTTATTTAGATTAGATATTGAACCTGATGGGAAAGATAGTAGTTTTAAAGAATATGCTGAGCCAAATAGCAAAGACCATAAGGGGACAATTGTTCAACAAAGCGATAATTCAGATGAATATGTTAAACCTACACCAAGTGTGACGGAAGAGAATGGAACTTATGTAATTTCTACAGAAAGTGTAAAATTAGTAATTGATAAAGAAACATCAATGATGACGTTGATGGGAACTGATGGTAGAGTTTATTGGAAAGAAGCAGCACCTATTCAATATAAAGATGGAAACACAATTCAAACATTGGTAGAAAATGAAGAAGAAAACTTTTATGGTGGTGGTACGCAGAATGGCCGTTTTGCACATAAAGGTACTTCTATCAAAATTGAAAATACCAATAACTGGGTAGATGGTGGCGTTGCTAGTCCTAATCCTTTTTATTGGTCTACAAGTGGATATGGAGTTGTACGTAATACATTTAAGAAGGGTGTATATGATTTTGGTTCAACTACAGAAGGAGTTGTTGAAACATCTCATAATGAAAAACGTTTTGATGCCTACTATTTTGTAGGAAATACACCAACTGAAATCTTAAATGGTTATTACGAAATTACAGGTAATCCTGCATTATTCCCTGAAAATTCTTTCTATTTAGGTCATTTAAATTGCTATAATCGTGATGAATGGACTACAGGGGGAAATACACCACTAGAGACTATTAATGATAAAGAAAAATATAAAGAAACAAACAATGGCGGACAAATTAAAAATGGTGGAGTTCTTGAAACTTTAAATGGTGAAGGCGATAGCTATAAGTTCTCTGCTCGTGGTGTTATTGATCAATATACAAAATATGATATGCCGATGGGATGGTTCTTACCGAACGATGGTTATGGTTGTGGTTATGGTCAAAGTGATGAAAATATTGATGATAACATTGACAATTTAAAACAATTCCAAGAATATGCTGCACAAAACGGAATTACAACTGGTCTTTGGACACAGAGTGATTTAACACCAAATCCATCACAGCCAATTCACTTACAGCGTGATTTTGAAAAAGAAGTAAAAACTGGTGGTGTTAGAACTTTAAAAACTGACGTTGCTTGGGTCGGCTCAGGATATTCTTTCGGTTTAAATGGTATTAAGACTGCATATGATATTATTTCTGAAACAAAAGATAGACCAACCATTGTTACTTTAGATGGCTGGGCAGGAACTCAACGTTATGGTGGAATTTGGACTGGTGACCAGACTGGTGGAAATTGGGAGTATATTCGTTTCCACATTCCAACATATATTGGTCAAAGTTTAAGTGGTAATCCAAACGTTTCTAGTGATGTTGATGGTATTTTTGGTGGTAGCGCTTTAATCCAGACACGAGATATCCAATGGAAATCATTTACAACAATGATGTTAGATATGGATGGATGGGGAAGTTATCCTAAAAAACCATATGTATTCGGTGAGGATACTACGTCAATCAATCGTATGTATTTAAAACTTCGTGCACAATTGATGCCATATATTTATTCTACTGCATATACATCTGCAAATTTAGGTAGTGGAGATGAAAAAGGAAAACCACAAGTACGTGCAATGTTCCTTGAATATCCAAATGATCCCAATACATATGGTAAGAATGTACAGTATCAATTTATGATGGGGAAAAACTTATTAGTTGCTCCTGTATATCAAAATACGGCAATGGAAGAAAACGGAGATGATATTCGTAACGGTATCTACTTGCCAGATGAAAATCAAATTTGGATTGATTACTTTACTGGAAAACAGTATCAGGGTGGAAAAACTATTAACAACTTTGATGCGCCAATTTGGAAATTGCCATTATTTGTTAAAAATGGAGCAATCCTTCCGATGTATGAAGAAAACAATAATGCAATGCCAAAAACGGAAACAAATACAAAAGGTTTAGATAAAACAAAACGAATTATTGAATTCTATCCAGATGCTACAAAAGATGTAACAGACTATACATTATATGAAGATGATGGAAATTCTATCGATAACTCTAATATTGAACAGCCAGTATATGGTTCTACTGTAACTACGCATTTTACAAGTACAGTAAAAGATGGTACCGCTGTGCTTACTGCTGAAAGAAGCAATGGATCTTATGAAGGTTACAATGCAAATAGGGACACAACATTTGTAGTAAATGTATCAAAAGAACCTACAGATATTAGTGCAAAAATTGGAAATCAGTCATTAACAAAGAAAGATTTTAAAGTGGTAACTTCACAAGAAGAATTTGATAAAGCAACAGGAAATGTATATTTCTATAATGAAAAACCTAATTTAAATAAATATTCTACAGAAGGTTCTGAATTTGCTAAAAAAGAAATTACTACTACACCTAAACTTTATGTCAAATTTGCAAAAACAAATGTAAATGAGAATGCGGTTGAATTAACTGTAAAAGGTTTTATTAATGATGGAAATCTTGATAAAAATGAAGAAAATAATAATTTAGCTGTTCCTACAGGTTTAAGTGCTCCTGAAGAAAGTATTACGCCAACAAGTATTAAATTAACTTGGGATGCGGTAAAAGATGCAACAGGATATGAAGTTGAGACTGATGGTGTGATTCAATCAGGTATTACAGATTCTGAATATAATCATGTAGATTTGGAATATAATTCAACACATACTTATCGAGTAAGAGCAGTAAATAAAGATGGTTATTCAGGTTGGAGTGAACCATTAGAAGTTACAAGTGCCTTAGATCCATATCGCAATGTACCAAAAGACATTACTTTAAAATGGTCATACGGTGATAGTTGGGGACCTTTGCAAAATGCGTTAGACTTTGACTATAATACAATGTTCCATTCAACAAATGGTGATGCAGTTGGTAAAGACTTTATCATGGATATGAAAAAAGTTTATCAAATGGATCGTTTTGAATATACACCACGCCAAGATAATAAAGGAAACGGAACTGTTAAGAAAATGGATGTTTACACAAGTATAGATGGAAATACTTGGGAACTAGCATGGAATTCCGAAGAACATGAAGCTTGGACATATAGTGATGATATGGAAGTCAGAGATACAAAAACAATCGATCTAAGTGGTAAAAAAGCACGTTATATTAAATTGGTTGTTAGAGAGTCTGCTGGAGGTTTCTTCTCTGCAGCTGAACTTCAACCATATATTGTAGATGGTACAACAGGTGTTGTTCCTGGTGATACAAATAATGATGGAGTAGTTGATACTAACGACTTAACGCAAATCGAAAACTATGTTGGACTTGAAAAAGGCGATGATACATGGGCTCAAGTACAGAGCTCTGACTGGAATAATAATGGTTACTATGATGCATATGATATCGCATATACAGCTACACAGTTAAATGGTGGTATTGCGAAAAAATCAGGTAATCCAGAAGGAACAGTAAAATTAGTTGCTGATAAAACACATGTTAAAGCGGGAGAAACTGTAACGGTTGATTTATATGGTGTTGGAATGAAAAATGTTTATGCATTTGGTTTAAAATTACCATATGATAATGCTGAACTTAAATATGTGAAAACTTCACCATCAATTGCTACTGCAAATATGAAACAATTTACACAAGATCGTCAGGCTGTGAAAGGTGGCAAATCCAATGTAAATCGCAATGTTAATCTTGTTTTCACAAACGTAGGTGATCAAAGTTTACTTTCTGGAACACAGTCTTTGGGTACGGTAATATTTACTGCAGAAAAAGATATGGATATTACGGAAGAAACATTGTCATTAGCTGAAATGATGTTTGTAGGAAATAATATTTCACAATTAGATACAAATACACAGCCAGAAGAACCAACAGTTCCTGATGCATCTCGAGTTAAAGTAGAAGCAAGTGAAATGATCGTTAAAGGACAAGATGAAACTGTACTTCAGCCAAATATGGGTGTAGATAAACTTGTTGATGGAAAATGGGGATCAGATGCATATCGTTTTGAGTTTAAATGGGGAGACTCTCCTGAAACTGTACTAGCAAGATTACCTTATTTTATAAACTTTAATTTTAATAAAACAAGAGCAATCAATGAAGTTAAAATTTATGTAAGAACAAGTGGAACATCTATTAACCAAGGGGCATTAAAAGATTTTGATTTGTATGCAATCAAAGGTGAAAACGAAGAACTAATCGATTCTTATGCTATAACTAAAGTTGATGCTGATGGTGCATATACTATTAAATTTAATCAGCCAAAAGAAGTAGATGGCTTTAAATTAAATGCTAAAACATCACAAGCTGGCATCGAATACAAATTAAATATTGATGAAGTTGAGTTCTATGAAAATTCTCAAAAGGAAGTTACTGAAATCGAATTGGATGATAAGAATCCAACACAATTATATGTAGGAAGAATTGAAGACTTTAAAGCTAAAGTTATTCCTGATGATGCTACAAACCCTTATTATGATGTAACAAGTAGTGATTCTTCTGTAATTGAAGTAATTAAAACAATTGGTACTGATGGATATCATTATGCATTAAAAGGAAATAAAACAGGAAAAGCAACGATTACAGTTACTGCAAAAGGGAATCAAGCTATTAGTAAATCTGTTGAAATTCAAGTTGCAGATGGTATATATTTCAATGAACTTGACAATATGATAGCTGAAGCAGAAAATGCTATAAAATATTCTTATCTATATACAGAATCAAGTTTGAATGCACTTAAAGTTGAAGTAAATAAAGCTATTGAATTAAAAGATAAAGAGAACGTTACTCAAACAGAAGTAAATAATGAAGTAATTGAGTTGTATAAAGTTATTCTTGCCCTTGAGTACAGAGGAAGCAATGATGGTCAGGAAGATGCTACAAAATTAATCTCTAATGAAAATATGACTGTAGAAGCAACTACTTCAGCTTCAGAAAGTCCAGTAGAAAACATCATAGATGGTAATGAAAAAACATTCTGGCATTCTAACTACAATGATGATAAACTTCTTCCAGAATCAGTTACAGTTGATTTAGGATATACGTATGTTTTATCACAGTTAAATTATCTAGCTAGACAAGATGGACAGCGCAACGGTGATATTACAAAATATAAAGTTGAAGTTAGTCTAGATGGTAAAGACTACACACCAGTTGTAGTAGGTACATTTGATAATGATGGAAACTCATTAATTAACAGAGACGAATATAAGAAGATTAAATTTAATAAAACTGAAGGCCGTTATGTTAGATTTACTGCTTTAGAGTCTTTAGGTGATAAAAATAATGCATATGCATCAGCTGCAGAGTTACAATTCTTTGGAGTAAAAGCTGGTGAACAAGTACCAGCAGAAGATATTGTATTAGATACAACTGAAGTGAACGGATTAAGACCTGGTGAATCTAAGAAGGTAAATGCAACTATTAAACCATTTGAAACAACAGATACATTAACTTGGATTTCAAATAATCCTGAAGTTGCAACGGTAGATGCTTACGGTAACATTACAGCTGTAGCTAGTGGTACAGCAACGATTACTGTATATGCAAACGAAAACATTAAGAAAGAAATCAAAGTAACTGTTGAAGATCCAGAAAATGATAACTTAAAAGCATTAATTAAGGAAGCAAAAGAAATTGAGTATACTAATGATATTCTTCAGAATGCCTTAAATGAAGCTATTAAAAAGGCTGAAGATGCTATTGGTTCTGATGATGAAACAGTACGAGATGCTTATTATGCTCTTGCAGGAACAATGTCTGAATTAGATTTAATAAATGATGATGTTGTAGCTGTTGAAACATATGCTAACATTGATTTAACTAAATATGAAGAAAACGAAGCGAAAAAAGATTACAAGAAGTTAATCTCAAATGTTTCTGATTTAGTAAAAGATCCTATAACAAATAAAGTTGAAATTTCTAAATTGCATAATCAATTAGATAATGCATATGCGAAATTGAGCCTGTTAAACTTAGATCAATTAGATAAAGCTATTGAATTAGCAGAAAAAGTTGATTTAGATGCATATGTTGATGACAATGCTAAAAAAGAATTTGTAGAAGTTTTAAATGAAGCTAAATCATTGAATCCTAAAACAAATGCTGAGATTGATGAAATAATTAATAAATTATCATCTTCATTAAAAGCATTATCTGTTAAAGCAACTGAAGTCCAGAAAAATACGATTAAAGAATTGATTGATAAATTAAATAGCATGAATAAAGAAAGTTATTCAAAAGAAAATCAGCAAAAAATTGATGAAGCTATTAAAAAGGCAGTGAAGGCTTTGAAGAACGATAATTTATCACAAAAAGAAGCTGAAAGCCTAATTAATGAATTAAGTAAAGTCTTAAATCTTAAACCTGAACAAGGTAATGAAAGTAATAAACCAGGACAAGGAAATGGTAATAATGGAGGAACAAGTGGAGGAAATGATGTTCATAATCCATCTACTGGAGGAAATACAGGTGAAATAACTGTTAATCCATCTGAAAAACCTAATTCCGATACTCCAAAAACTGGTGTAAAAACACAGGCAAGTAGTTTTGCTGGCTTGCTTGCTATTGGAGGAATTGGTGCTTGGTTTGCTTCTCGTAAAAAAAGAAAAAATCAAGAATAATAAAATTTGAATGATTTATATATAAACAAGGCTGTATTACAGCCTTGTTTATCTTTGGAGGATTTTATGAAAATTATAAAATATATTTTTTTAAGTATAAGTATACTATTCTTAATTGGATGTCAATCTACATATGAAAGAAACACAGATTCAGGAAAAGTTATACAAATTACATTAGCTGAACTTGTAGAAAAAATGGATGAAAAAGAAACGTTCGCTGTTATGTTTACACAAAGCATGTGTGGATATTGTCAAGAATTTAAGGGTATTTTATCGGAATATCAAGAAAATCATGGCTTTATTATGTATGAAGTAATTTTAGATTATGAAAATGCTACACCTAATGAAAATTTGGCAATTATTAAACCATATTTTTCTGACTTTTCAACTACACCAGGAATATTCTTTGTAGAAAACGGAAGTAATAAAAGTCATTTAAAAGATAAAAACGGTACTATAGATAAAGAAAATTTAGATTCATGGATTTTACAAAATAAAATAGATAAAAAATAACATTTAGTAAATTCAAAGTTTAAAAATATAATTTTGGTATAATATAGATACCAGATATGAATGATTCTAGCTATGATTAGATACTGATTTTGTATTACAAGATTAGTTAAATGACTTTAGGGGCTGTGACAGATAAATCACAGCTCTAAAGCAAAAAAATACACCCAATCCTATAAGGAAAAAGGTGTATTTTTTGGTAAAATTCATGTATGACAATTACTCAAATTAACCAATCAAATTATACAGCATATCAACCATATATGCTACTGGATTTTGAATTTTCTTTTCAAAACGATGTCCTTAAGGATGATTTGAGTATCACGATCTTGGAAGTCTTGAGGAGGATTGATCTGAGTAAGTTCATAGATTTCCATCATCTTGATTCTCGTTCTTATGATCCTGTCGTGATGCTGACCGTCATTCTTATGGCTTTCATTGAAGACGGCTACGCTTCTTTACGCAAGCTGGAAAAACATTGCCGCTATGATGCCCGTTATCGCAGCGATGTTAAATTGGCTTTAAAATAGAAACACCAAAATTTAAAGGTATGGCACACCCACACACGAATTTAATGCGCCTAGATTGTTAATAGATTATAAAAGTGATAAAATTAATCTCGTATTTTAGTATATAGAAAGAGGTATATTATGCTGGAACTAAAGAACATAAAGAAAGATTATATCAGTGGAAATGAAACGGTACATGCCTTAAAAGGAATATCTTTATCGTTTCGTAAAAATGAATTTGTGTCCATCTTAGGACAAAGTGGCTGTGGAAAAACGACCATGTTAAACATTATTGGAGGACTTGATCATTATACGAGTGGAGATTTACTGATTGATCATCGTTCTACAAAAGATTTTAAAGATAAAGACTGGGATAGTTATCGCAATCATACGATTGGTTTTGTTTTTCAAAGTTATAACTTGATTCCACATCAAAGTGTTTTAGCAAATGTAGAACTTGCTTTAACATTATCTGGTGTCTCTCGTGATGAAAGAAGAAAAAGAGCGTTAGAAGCATTGGAAAAAGTGGGATTAAAAGACCAGATTCATAAACGTCCTAACCAGATGAGTGGAGGGCAGATGCAGCGTGTGGCCATTGCTCGTGCTTTGGTAAATAATCCAGATATTTTACTGGCAGATGAGCCAACAGGTGCTTTGGATTCTGCGACAAGTGTTGCAATCATGGAAATCTTAAATGAGATTGCGAAAGATAAACTGGTCATCATGGTTACACACAATCCAGAGCTTGCGCAAAAATATTCTACACGTATCATTCGTTTGCTGGATGGGGAAGTTGTCGATGATAGTAATCCATACACAATAGAAGAAAAAACAGCAGAAATCATGAAATTAAAAAAGACATCGATGTCTTTTGTTACAGCTTTATCTTTAAGTTTAAATAATTTAATGACAAAAAAGGCTAGAACTTTTTTAACGGCATTTGCTGGAAGTATCGGTATTATTGGAATTGCGTTGATTTTATCTTTGTCAAATGGGGTACAAAGCTATATCAGTTCCGTAGAAAAAGAAACACTTTCCTCTTATCCAATTACCATTCAGGACAATTCGATGGATATGAGTGTCATGATGCAGACGATGATGGGAATGAATGCAGAAAGCAAGGAACATGCAGATGATAAAATATATTCCAAACAGATGATCAATGATATTATGGAAACAATGTCAGATCAGATGGATAAAAATAACCTGGCTGCATTTAAAGAGTATCTGGATAACGACTCTGCTTTTAAAGAACATACGAAAGCTATCGAGTATGGATATAATTTAAAATTGAATGTATTTAATGAACATGGGAAAAATGGACTTGTTCAGGTGAGTCCTAATCAGGTAATGGAGAAACTGGGATTTGGCAATATGGCACAAATGCAGGAATCTTTTATGGGAGCACAGGCATCAAGTAACAATGAAGTTTGGAATAAGCTTCCAGAAAACAAAACATTAAGAGAAGAAGAGTATACTCTTTTAAAGGGAAACTGGCCAAAAAATTATAATGAAGTCGTTTTGGCAGTTGATGGTGATTCGGAAATTACGGATTATGCTTTATATTCTCTAGGACTATTAAATCAGGATGATTTATCAGATAATTTTGAAGCTTTGCAGAATGGAAAAGAAATTAAAAAAGATGAGCAGGTATCCTATACGATCGATGAATTGCTGGATATGGAGTTCAAACTTGTATTAAACAGTGATTTATATAAGAAAATAAATGGAATCTGGATCGATATGAGTGATGATGAAGCTTATGTTGAAAATGCTGTGAAAAATGGAGAAACCATGAAGGTTGTTGGAATCATTCAGCCAAAAGAAAAAGCTTTATCCAAGAATGAAATGGGAGGCATTTACTATACAAATGCATTGGAAAAACATGTTGTGGAAGAAGTAGAAAAAAGTGATATTGTAAAAGAACAGAAAGAAAACAAAGACACCAATGTATTTACCGGTACAGCTTTTTCTAAAAATGAAAAGTTTAGTTTATCTTCTTTAAGTGATGAGCAGAAAATGCAGATGGCAATGTTATCACAGGAAGATCTTGCAGCTTACATGTCTAGCTATAATGATAATGTGAATGCAACATATGAATCAAATTTGGAAAAACTTGGTGCTGTTGATATGAATTCTCCAAGCTACATTAATATTTATGCGAAAAGCTTTGATGACAAGGAAGCTGTTGCAGATCTTATCAATACGTATAATGAAAAGCAGGAAGCAGATGGCAAGGAAAGCAATGTTATCAGCTATAATGATATCGTAGGAACGATGATGGATTCGGTTACTTCTATCATTGATATGATTAGCTATGTATTAATGGCATTTGTCAGTGTATCATTAATCGTATCTAGTATCATGATTGGAATCATTACGTATATTTCTGTTTTGGAAAGAACAAAAGAAATTGGAATTTTACGTGCTATCGGTGCCAGCAAGAAAGATATTTCTCGCGTGTTTAATGCGGAAACTTTCATTATCGGATTAATTTCCGGTTTGATTGGAATTGGTATTACAGTAGCGTTAAATATTCCAATTAGTATGATCATAGAAGATATGAGCGGGGTAGCGAATGTTTCCAGTTTACCTGTTGCAGGTGGAATTGTTTTAGTTCTTATTTCTTTGGTATTAACGATTATTGCAGGATTGATACCATCTCGTATCGCATCGAAAAAAGATCCGGTAGAAGCTTTGCGCAGTGAGTAAAAGAAAGAATGAGCGATAGGTTTTATATCTATTGCTTTTTTCTTACATTTTTTATATAGGCATTGACGGTTTTGAGTAATTTTGATAGCTTAAAAGGAAAGGAGGGACACTATGCTGAAAATAGAACATGTTTGTGCAGAACCATATTTTCATGATATTAGTTTTACATTGGAAGATTATGGAATGATTAGTATAAGTTCCTCTGACAGTGAAAGTGAAAAATTACTTGCAGATATTTTTTGTGGTATACAAAGCATACAAAAAGGCAAGTTTCAAATTGATGATTTTTCAGTTTGTAAAGAAACCCTTTTAGAATACAGAAAACACTATGTTTCTTCTCTTGTATCGGATTTTCAAATAATAAAAAATAAATGTGTGAAAGATGTTGTTTGTATGCATTTATCTTATGAAGAACAGGCATATTATGAAATCATGAATTTATGGGATTTATATACGATTGAAAAAGAAACTATGCAGGATCTTTCCTTTGAACAGTGTTTTCGTGTTTTGCTGGCACGCTGTATGTTGAAAGAAAGCAAGGTGTTAGTTTTTTATCCAGATAGTACACCTTTATCCTTAAAAGAAAGAGAATATGTGTATGAGTTATTACAAAAATGCAGTGAATATATGCTGGTAATTATTATAGGAGATAAAAAAGCATCTTATTATGCAGATCGCAGTATTGAATTTCATGATGGATATTTAGAAAGTGATGATCAAGGTATAATTTTGAAGAATAAAAAACAGATAAAACAGGGTAAAGTAAAACCTTACAGTTATCCTTCTTTTTTATCTTATCGATATCGTTATCGTTTTGTTTATCGTGCTTTACGTGTAGTTATGATTTTGATACTAGGATGTTTCAGTCTGTTCTTTTTATGTACAAATTTAAATGTTGTGGATATGCAGATGAAAATATTAGAAAAACATGGACAACAGCATTTTTTAATTGAAAAACATGCACAGGATTTCCTAGGAAATATATACCCAAGACAATATATGCAATTTCAAGATAAGGATATAAAAGAACTTGAAAAGAATATAAAAGGAAATGTAATGGTTTCTTATGCTCCTGTTGATTTTTATATGGCAAATGCCTACCTAAATGGTATTTATACAACAAATAATGTGCCATTTGTATCTACAATGGGAGTTTATGAAGCAGAGAATATGGAAGATACAGGGATAAAACTAGTTTCTGGGTATTATCCAAAAGAGTATAATGAAGCAGCACTAACCTTGGATGCTGCACGCTATCTTATAAATGAGCAGGGTACATCTTTTGAAAATTATCTTGGAAAAGTTTTTTACTGGTATGGCATTCCTTTGCGAATAAGTGGAATTGTAGAAGAGATTTCTTATGAGCATGCAAAGGAAAAACAAATGCCTTATATGAATGATACATACCTGTTTGTAAAGAAAGGTTTTATCCAGCATCATCCTTTATCCAATATGCAAAGCTTTCCATTAAGCAGCAAGCGCATGTTAATAAACAATCGTTCCTATGAAATAAATCGTTTCTCTGAAAATCCGCATTATTTATATTATACAAATGGGAGTATGGTGTTAAATTCATTAGATACACTTAAAGAAAATGAAGTTGTACTGGATTTTCAAAGTGCTGTATTATTAGGTTTTCCATATCACAGAATATTTTTTGATGAAAATAAAACATATGAAGAAAAGATATGGGAATATTTGGTTTATATAGAACAGTGGATAAATCAAAGTATTCGTGTACAGGCATATACCATTTCTACGAATCCAGATGCCAGTGCATTTTTTCAAAAAGATTTTATTATCAAGGGATTTTTATTGCCAGATGACGATGAAATAGAACAGGGGTATATTGATGATAATGCCACTATTTACATGAAACAAAGTGTATTAGAGCCTTATGTACAAAGTGGGGCAGGTATACAGAATGTTATGTATTATGGAAAGAAAGATCAGCTGGAAAGTACGTTGCATTTCTTATATACAAACGATACGTATGATGCTGTATTGCCAAGTGATGATGTATTTCGTTTACTAGTACTTGATATACAAGATTTAAGTATATTTCTATTAGGTAGCAGTGTCTGTTTGCTGTTATTATATGGGATTGTTATGATGTGGCTGTTAAAAAGAACAATGAAGCATATGAAGGAAGAAATGAGTATATGGTATGCATATGGAAACAGCCGGAAAAGCATACAAAAGGAATACGAGAAAACATTTTTAAAATATATCAAAAAAGATGTATGGACAGGGTTATGTGTATCTTTGTTTTTCTCTTTTATATATCTGATACTTCTGGTTTGGAAACTAGAAGCGATGCCACAGCAGTTTTTGTATTTAGGGATGATTTTACTTGTGAGTATAAGTATTTATTTTTTGAAAAAAGGGGTACTTCTTTATGTTTTACATAAGGAAGCGGTGTTACCGGACTGGTATGCGAATGATTGAAAATATGATAAAATAACAAAGTTAGTATGAGATTAATCAGAATAAAAATATAGAAATTGATTGACTGAAAATCGTAAAAAAGGGTAAATTTTCCTCTTGCCCCCAAAAAGCAGGTGTTGTTAAACAGGGATTGTCTTAGCGTTTTGTTGGATAAAATCTTTTAAATCTTCAATCGTAAGTCCAATGCTTAATAATTGCCCAATGTCTGATTTTAGATTGCTTTTAAGATATTTTTTCCTTTGTTCTGTCAGTGTTTCGATATCGACCAAGTTGCTTGGATTCCATGTTTCTCCTGTAAGAAGCATGTGATTACTGCTACCAGTATCTTTCTGGCTATGGCTATATATGCCTGTCTCTTTCCTCTGTGTTTTGACAACTTATTAAACTTGTTGGCGTAGTAAGTATGCTCTTTATCCTTTAGCGCTGCATGCGCAATTTCAACCAGACAAGGTTTAAGATAAATTCCTGATCGAGAAATTTTAACGGACTTCTTCTTGTTTCTACTTTATCGGTGAATAGTAACTTTTATCATTTTTTTGTCTTTTTATAATATTTATGTATGGCTATAACCATGGTATAATTTCTGCAGGTGATATTCAATGAAAAAAACATATAAATCTGTTGATGAACAAATTGAATACTTAAAAGATAATAAAAAGATAATTGTAAAAAATGAACATAAACAGATTTTTGAAGAGAGAAGTTATTCTTCATTAATTAATCCTTATAAGGAGTTCTTTTCTAATGGTAGAGACGAGAAAGGGAATCATATTTATATAAATGAAATTGATTTTGAAGAGATTCTTAAAATTGTGAAAGTGGATGACAACTTTTGTACTGCTATGTATTCCTATATTGGTTCTTTTGAAAAGAAGTTTAAAACAGTTTTGTTTTCAGAAATCTGCAGCAAATATGTTAATAGTGAGAATGAAGATAAATATTGTACCTCTTATATAGAAGAAATTGATCGTTTTTTGGAAAGTGGTAATTTTGATGATTTGCCTAGATTTTGTGCGAATTATCCCTTCATTTTAACCAAGAATGGATATGTAGAAGATCAATATAATCTTGATTGTAAAAAAGATTTGTTAATTCATTTGAAAGAGATTGGAACAGGTATTTCTCGTGATGGAGGTACAATTGAAAAGTCAAATCAATTGATTAGCCATTATTTGAAAACTCAAGTAATTGCACCTCTGTGGGTATTACCAAATTCTTTAACTTTGGGAGAACTTAAAATCTTATTTTCAATGTTAGATAGTAATTCTCAAAAGAAAATTATTTCAAAGTTTTATGATATTGAAGACTATGGAAAGATTTCGCTAGCAAAGATTTTGAATTTTTCTGGAGCACTTGAAATTATTCGCCGTATTCGTAATGTAGTAAATCACTATGAACCAATATTTCCGTTGCTTGTATCTGAACTAAAACCAATGAAGAAAGTTAAAGAATCACAAATTTATGCAGTGTTTAAATTGTTATCCAATACTTTTGCATCTTCTTCATTTAATCATGTTACCTATGTTGATTTAAAATTAAAAGTAAATGATTTCAACTTGAAATACATTAAGATTTTTGAAGTAATGCAAGAATTTACACAGAAATAAAAATAAAAAGCAGACCATTGCTGATCCGCTAGTTTGAGAACCAAGTTCTCCTTCGTCACTATTATTATATGCTATTTTTTTAATAAATCAACAAAAATTTTTCAGTTAGAAATTAAATATTAAATAGAAATAAAAAAGACTTCGTCAAAGGCAATTATTCAATACTATGTATGCCTTGGAGCGAAGTGGAAAGGAATGGTTGGTTATTATGAAAGAATTGTTTTTAAAAAGAATGGAAGAGTATTTAAAGGAAGAATATCCGAAATATTTGGAAACATTGGAAGAAGATGCTTATCGTGGTCTTCGTGTTAATACATCAAAAATTAGTGTAGAAGAGTTTTTAAAGCTGGGAGTATGTTCTCTTAGGCCATCTTCGATATGCCCACAGTCTTTTTATCTTCCAAAGGAAGTAGAAGGATTAGGAAATCATCCGGCACACTTAGCTGGTTTGTTTTACATGCAGGAGCCTAGTGCATCCAGTGCAGTGGAAGTTTTAGGTGTAGAAGAGGGAGACTGGGTACTTGATATGTGTGCTGCACCTGGTGGGAAAAGCACACAGATTGCCGCAAAGTTAAATCACAGCGGTTTTCTTGTTAGTAATGAAATTGAGTCAAAACGTGCAATGGCTTTATTAAGCAATATGGAGCGTTTAGGATTTAGTGAATGTATGATTACCAATGCTCATCCAAAAGATTTGGAAAAAGAAATGCATGGCTGGTTTGATAAAGTGCTGGTAGATGCGCCTTGCAGCGGGGAAGGGATGTTTAAAAAACACAGCAAAGCAATGGAAGACTGGAGCGTAGAACATGTAGAAGCCTGTGCACAAAGACAGCTTCATATATTAGATAGTGCATATGAAACATTAAAAGAAGGCGGGATTCTGGTTTATTCCACATGCACCTATTCGATGGAGGAAAATGAACATGTCGTATATGAATTTTTGAAGAAGTATGCAGATATGGAGCTCATTGATAGTGGAGTTTCGTTTGGAAGATGTGGATTTGCGTATAAAGATCTGGAAGTAGAAAAAGTAAGAAGAATTTTTCCAATGGATGAAGGAGAAGGACATTTTGTGGCAAAATTTAAAAAGAATGGATCTTCCTCTTATGATCGAAGAAAAGAAGTTACTTCAAAAATTGATCCTTGTGCTGCATCTTTTTTGAAACAGCAGTTAACACTTCTTCCTTCCTATACGCTGCAAATTCAGGATAAAGTATATGCGAAGAATACCCCTTTTATAAAACTTAAAAATATTCATATTCTTCGCCAGGGTATTTTATGTGGGAATATTGTGAAAAATCGTTTTGAACCTCATCAGCATTTTTATAGTGCACAAGTACATCAGGGATGTTTTGTGCAGATTTATGATATGAATGAGGAAGAAACACAAAGGTATTTAAAGGGAAATTTACTTCCTGTAACAGGTTATAAAGGATATACAGCTCTTACATGGAAACATCATCCAATCGCTTTTGCGAAAGGGGATGGAAGTGTGTTGAAAAATAAGTATCCAAAAGGAATGAGACTTCGTTAAACAGCAGGATTCTGCTGTTTTGTTTTTATGCGTCATGTGATAAAATGAATAGCGTATAAAGACAAGGAGTGATGATATGCTTTTGTCTGCAGAACATCTGACAAAACATCAAAATATAAAATGTATCGTAAAAGATGTAAGTTTTGCGATTGAAGATAAAGATAAGATAGCTTTGGTTGGCGTTAATGGAACTGGAAAAACAACTTTGCTTCGAATGATTGCAGGTGAGGAAAAATATGAAGAAGGTACGATGATAAGAAAAAATGGACTTCGTATTTCTTATTTGGCACAAGATCCTGTATTTAAGGAAGAGGATACGATTCTTCATCAGATATTATCTATGGATAAAGAAATAAAGGAATTTGAAGCAAAAGCCATCTTAGGAAAGCTTGGAATTTATAACGTAGATGAAAAAGTAGCACATTTAAGTGGAGGACAAAGAAAAAGAGTAGCTCTTGCCAGAGCTTTGTTGAAACCATGTGATTTACTGCTTTTGGATGAGCCTACCAACCATTTAGATAACCAGATGATTGAATGGCTGGAAAACTATTTACAAAGATTTAGTAAAGCTGTATTTATGGTAACGCATGATCGTTATTTTTTAGAAAGGGTATGTACAAAAATCATAGAAATTGATCGGACTTGTCTGTACACGTATGAGGCAAACTATTCTGAGTTTTTAGAGGCGAAAGAACAAAGAAAAGAAATGATGATGGTGCAGGATAGAAAACGTGCAAATCTTCTTAGAAAAGAGCTGGAATGGATGAGAGCCGGCGTACAGGCACGAGGAACAAAAAGCAGAGATCGAATTGAAAGATTTCATAAATTAAATGAGATAGAAGATTATAAAGAAAGCAGCAGCGTAAAACTGGATACACTAACTTCTCGATTAGGGAAAAAGACAATGGAATGGGAACATTTATCAAAAGCTTATAAAGATAAAGTCTTGTTTCATGATTTTTCCTACCATTTACAGCGAAATGATCGTATAGGAATTCTTGGGGTAAATGGGTGTGGTAAAAGCACTTTAATGCGTATCCTTGCGAAGGAAGAAATGCCGGATAGTGGAATCGTTGAACATGGAGAAACGGTTCGTATTGCATTTTTTAAACAAGGCTGTGAAGAGATGGATTTCTCGAAAACTGTTTTAGATTATATTAAAGATACCAGCAATGAAATTAAAACCATGGAAGGAAGCTTTAGCGCATCACAGATGCTGGAGAGATTTTTGTTTGATAAAAAAATGCAGTATACACCTATTGGAAGATTATCTGGTGGTGAAAGAAGACGTTTGTATTTGTTGAAAGTATTGATATCTGCACCAAATATCTTATTTCTTGATGAACCTACGAATGATTTAGATATTGAAACTTTACAGATTTTAGAAGATTACCTAGATAATTTTAATGGTGCTATTATTACGGTTTCACATGATCGTTATTTCTTGGATCGTATATGCGATAAGATGTTTGTTTTTGAAGGAAATGGTGTTATTCGTCAGTATACAGGAGGATATAGTGCTTTAAAGCTAGAACAATCTTATAGTAAGGAAAAAACGGAAAAAGAAAAAACTGTCCGTCAAAGTATTCCTAAAATGAGCACAAAAGAAAAACAGGAATTAGAAAGCATGGATCAAAAAATGGATGATATTCAAAACAAGATTCAATCCTTAGATGAGGAAATGGCTTTGGCAGGGGATGACTTTAAAAAGATCCAGCAGTTAAGCGATACACGAATGAATTTAGAAAATGAACTGGAAAAATTAATGGAGCGATGGGAAGAACTAAGTGAGAAAAAACAGATGATCGAAGATATGAAGAATAAATAGAAAAGGCATTTTTCTGCTTGTCATAGCAGAAAATGCCTTTTTTAACTTCTTTGTTTTTGTGCCTCATCCCATTCTTGAATAACTTGTTCTAAAACTTCAGCACTTATTGCCACAGTATTTTCACACTTTGTTTCTTTTGTGTGGAAAACAGGTTTTATTTGTGAACATAGACGAGAACCCATACGTTCTTGGAATGCAGATACAAGTTTTTGTGTAATTTCACGCATATCTTTATAATCATGTGCCTTGGTTTCTACATAACGGGAAGAAATCACACAGGCAGCTCCGGATAATGCTCCGCATATATCTCCAACCTGAAAACCTCCTCCAAATGCAGCCGCCATAATCATATCTTTTTCATGTAAACCTAAATGGTAATATTCATTTCCAGCCTGCAGAATACTTTCTGCACAGTTATAGCCATTTCTATAATATTTTACTGCAACATCTTTTAACATCTATTTTTCTCCTTTATCTTTCTTTAGTGTATCTGCCAGTCGATGAGTGGCAAATTGTGTTCTTTTAAAAACTGATTTGTTTTAGAAAAATGACGACATCCAAAAAATCCATAATCTGCGGAAAAAGGACTTGGATGGGAGCATTTTAAAATCAGGTGCTGAGGATTGCTTATCAAAGCAGCTTTGTTTTGCGCATGTTTCCCCCACAATAAAAATACGATGGGTTCTTCTCTGTTGTTTAATAAAGAAATGATTCTATCTGTTAATATCTCCCATCCTTTATTTGCATGCGAGTTTGCCTGTCCTTTTCGTACAGTTAAAACTGTATTCAGAAGCAATACCCCCTGTTTTGTCCATTGCGTAAGTTCTCCATGATCTGGAATCGTACAGCCTATATCTCTGTGCAATTCCAAAAAAATGTTTTGTAAGGATGGAGGAGGAGCAACTCCTTTTTTTACAGAGAAACATAGTCCATGAGCCTGATTAGGTCCATGATATGGATCTTGTCCTAAAATAACAGCGTGTACTTTTTCATATGGGGTGTATTTTAATGCGTTAAAGATATCATACATATCTGGATAAATTGTTTGTGTTTTATATTCATTTGCCAGAAATATACGAAGTTTTTGGTAGTATTCTTTCTGAAATTCATCTTTTAATAAGACATCCCAGCTGTTTCCTATATGTACCATAGCATTCCTTCTTTCCATCTGTATTTATTTTACAATAAATTGTATAAAATAAAAACAGTAAATAGACGATGTATTTACTGTTAATAATATGCTTAATCGCATGCATAGGCAGTTTGTTTTGCGATAGCTTTATTTGTTTCTTCCTGTTTTTCCTTTAGGAAAGTTTCATTTAATCTGGCATTGCTTAGCATTAGTTTTAAGCGGTTTTCCTGATTGACTTTCGTTGCGCTTGGATCATAATCTACAGCAACGATATTGGAATACGGGTATTTGTTTTTTAGCTTTCTCGCCATACCTTTTGCCACGATATGATTTGGCAAGCATCCAAATGGCTGACAGCAGACAATATTGTTTACACCATTTTTAATTAGGGTAACCATTTCACTTGTTAAAAGCCATCCTTCACCCATTTTTACACCGCGATCAATCATACCTTCGCTGTTTTCAATGACTTCCTGAAAACTGTCAGGTACATGGAAGATACCCTGCTGTTCAATTAGTTTGTTTCCTTTTTTCTGCAGGTTTTGAATATATGCTGATGCAAGGGAAACGATCGTATGTGATTTTTTATTGCGATTATAATATTCATAATCAATTTTTGCATTCTCCAGGCAGTATAGACCAAAATCAAGAACTCCGGAAACGACTGGTTCACAGCCTTCATGAATCAGGAATTCTTCTAAATCATTGTTTCCAAGAGGTGCATATTTCATATAGATTTCACCAACGATACCTACACGAATTTTCTTTTTTCCGCTTCTTGGAAGAGAAGCAAAATCTTCTAACATTTCTTTATAGTTTTTTTGAAGTCTTAAAAAAGATAAAGAATCAAATTCACGTGTAATTGTTTCTATCCAGGTTGTCACAAGGGCATCACTGGACCCTTTTTCCAGTTCATATGGCTTACATTGATTTTTTAACCACATTAGCATATCTCCGTATAAAAAGCCATATAATAAACGTAGAAGCATACTAGGAGTTAGTTTAAATCCACTGTTTTTTTCCAGTTTAGAGAAGTTTACAGAGATAACAGGAACATGGGCAAAACCTGCCTGTACAAGCGCTTTTCGAAGAAGGTGAATATAGTTGGAAGCACGACAGCCTCCTCCTGTTTGGGTAATTGCCAGAGCAACATGATCAGTATCGTATTTTCCACTCTTTAAGGCATCGATCATCTGTCCAATGACTAATAGGGCAGGATAACAAGTATCGTTGTGTACATTTTTTAATCCTTCATCAATAATGCTTTGTCCTTTTGTTTCTAATAGTTCAACATTATAACCTTCTTTATGAAAGATATTTTGCAGGAACTGAAAATGAATAGGCAGCATCATAGGTACAAGAATCTTATGTGTTTTTTTCATTTCTTTTGTAAATTCTACACGTTGCATAGTTATCCCTCTCTTTCTTCCATTGCGGCCTGTAAAGAACGACAGCGAATTTTTACAGCCCCTAAATTGTCAACTTCATCGATTTTTATCTGTGTATATAATTTGTTGTGTGAGCGAAGAATGTCTTTTACCTCATCTGTAGTAATCGCATCAATTCCACATCCAAAACTTACCAATTGAATCATTTCCATATTTTTTTGTGAACAGACAAATTGTGCAGCATTATACATGCGAGCATGGAATGTCCATTGGTTTAAAACATGGATGCTTGGTCTTTGCGGCTGTTTAGGAATACAGTCTTCACTAAGAACAACAAATCCTAAGTTGTTTAATAAACGATGAATTCCATGGTTGATTTGTGGATCCACATGGTATGGTCGTCCAGCCAGTACGATGCATTTACGTTGATGTTCTTTTGCGAATGCGATTGCTTCCTGTCCTTTTTTGTAAATCTGGTTTTTAAAGTTTTCATATTCTTCGTAAGCATGTTTGCTTGCCGCAAGAATTTCATCTTCATCAATTTTTATATTGTGAGCATGAAACACTTCTTTCATCTGTTTTATTAGAACAGCAGGATCTTCTAAATATATATATGGATATAAGAATGTTATATCTTCTAAATTCATATTTCCTTCTATAACTTCTGGATAATAGGCAACAACTGGACAATTAAAATGATTGTCGCTCATTTCTTCTTTTACGTTATATGTCATGCATGGGTAAAAGATCGTCTGCATACCTTTATCTATTAAAGATTGAATATGACCATGTACCAGTTTTGCCGGATAACAAACGGTATCACTTGGAATGGTATGCTGTCCTTTCGCATATAAAGCCTTTGTAGAATGATCACTTAATACAACTTCAAATCCAAGGTTTGTAAAGAAACTATGCCAGAAAGGTAAAGTATCATACATATTTAAAACAAGAGGAATTCCGATTTTGCCACGTTTTCCCGGAATACTTTTTAGATTGCGTAAACGTTCATATTTATCATCATATAAATTAGGAAGTTTTTCCTTGTTTACCTTACCGCTAACTGGACGCTCACATTTATTTCCGGCAATATGACGGCTTCCATCATCAAAGGTATTTACGGTTAAGTTACAGTGATTTGTACATAAACCACAGTTTATTGCTTTGGAAGTATGGGCAAAGGCTTGCAATTGCTGTTTTGTTAAAATAGAAGAAGATGTTTTGTTTTTATGTTTTGCGATAAGAGCAGCTCCATATGCTCCCATTAAATGTGCAATACCAGGTCGAATAACATTTCTTCCAAGTTCCATTTCAAAGCTTCTTAAAACTGTATCATTTAGAAAGGTTCCTCCCTGCACAACGATTTCTTTGCCAATCTCATCTGCATTTTTGGCACGAATTACTTTATATAATGCGTTTTTCACAACACTAATGCATAGTCCAGCTGAAATATCTTCAATACTTGCCCCATTTTTCTGTGCCTGTTTTACAGATGAATTCATAAATACGGTACATCTTGTACCTAAATCAACAGGATGTTTTGCGTTTAGTCCCATTTTCGCAAATTCTTTTACATCATATCCCATGCTTTTAGCGAAAGTTTCAATAAAACTTCCACATCCACTGGAACATGCTTCATTTAATAAAATATCATCAATGGAATTATCTTTGATACGGAAACACTTCATATCCTGTCCGCCAATATCAATGATAAAATCTACATTTGGATTAAAATGCTTGGCAGCTGTATAATGGGCGATGGTTTCTACAATTCCAACATCGAGATGAAAAGCGTGTTTCATTAATTCTTCCCCATAACCGGTAACCGCACTGTGAACGATATGAATACGATCTTCCATCAAATCATAAATTTTCAAGAGTTCCTTTTTGATGACGTCAATGGGATTTCCCTGATTGCTGGCATAACTTTCATATAAGATGTTATCGTGTTCATCAATAAGCGCAAGTTTTGTCGTTGTACTTCCAGAATCGATTCCTAAATAGGCATTTCCTTGATACGTATGAATATCACTTCGTGCAACTTTTGCATTTCCATGACGCTTTATAAATTCTTCATACTCTTTTTCATCTTTGAATAAAGGAGCTAATCCATCAGTTTTTACTTTGATATTTGCCATCTGCTCCATTTTATGTAAAGCTTCCTCATACGTATAGGTTTTTGTTTCTCCGCTTGCATAAACAGCACTGCCAAGGGCTACAAAGTAAGGAGCCAAAGCAGGGAAGTTTGCTTCTTCTTCGCTTAAATGCAAGGTTTCTTTAAAGCGATTCTGCAATCCTTTTAAGAAGTGAAGCGGTCCTCCAAGAAACAAGACATTTCCTTCTATGTTTCTTCCCTGGGCAAGTCCTGCAATACTTTGATCGACAACAGCTTGAAATATACTGGCAGCTAAGTTGCTTTTTTCTACTCCCTGATTGATAAGGGGCTGCACATCACTTTTCGCAAATACTCCACATCGAGAAGCAATCGGATACAATGTTGTATATTGCAGGGAAAGCTTATCCATCGTTTCCAGATCTACATTTAATAAGGAAGCCATCTGGTCAATGAAAGCACCTGTACCACCTGCACAGGTAGAATTCATTCTTTCTTCTAAAGCCCCTTTTAAGAAAATGATTTTCGCATCTTCTCCTCCAAGCTCTACAACAACATCGGTTCTTGGATAATACTGGCGTACCGCCTGTGCGGTTGCGAACACTTCCTGTACAAAAGGAAACTGTGCATCGTTTGCGATTCCAAGTCCTGCACTTCCTGTAATTGCCAAAGCAATATCATGTCCTTTTAAATAAGGTTCTAGTTCTTTTAGTTTCGCAACACTCATTTCTCTTACTTTTGATTTATGACGTTCATAACTTTTGTATATAATTTCGTCTACATCATTCAGCAAGACAGCTTTTAAAGTAGTAGAACCTACATCAATTCCTAGTTTATATGTCATATATATCTCTCTTTTCTTTTTGTATAATGCTATGCGTAACAAATAATTTTTGTTAACTCAGGAAGAATATTTTCAATTGTATCTGGATGCTGGTAAAACAAAGCGTTATAACATACAGTATTTGTTATTTCTAATAACAAAAGCACTCTTTTTAATGTTTGTTCTATATCCTCATTCTCTTTTTTAAACAAGGAAAGAAACTCAGAAAGAGAAGGCAGATACGAAAAAATCTGATTTCGCCTTTCTTTTGTTTTTATTAAGCATGAGGCATGATTGTGTACCATTTTTAAGATTTGTGGCTGCTGCTTGTAAAAATCTGCAAGCTTTTCTACAAATACAAGTTTCCAGGATCGCTTCTCATCCAGCGAAATTTGATGAGATTCCTGTAAAATCTCATTTAACATGGTTCCATACTTCTTACAAAGAATAATAAAAATCAGTTCATTTTTATCCTTATAATATGTATAAAACGTCCCCTTGGCTACCTGTGCATATTTCACAATATCATTTACACTGGTATCTTCAATACCATATTTTGAAAAAAGTGCGATGGCAGAGTGCAAGATTCTGCTTTGTTTACTTAATTCTTCCATGATGTCACATCCTTATACCATAGTAAGTTTACTCCTTTTGTGACCACCGGTCAATATATGGATTTTGTTATTTTTATGAATATTCTATATATGAAAAATTGAAATCGTTTACTTTATATTTTGATGAAAGTCAGCAGGAAATGGGTGTTTTTCATTTCTAGAAAATAGAAAATGTGTTTGAGAATATGGTATAATATAAAAGTTTTATAAAGGGGGATTTTATTGATGAAACAATTGAAAATGAAACAAGAAATTAGACAGTATTTTTGGGTCATTACAGGAGGAATCCTGTTTGCGGCAGCTGTTAATTTATTTATTGTACCCCTGGATTTGTATAGTTGTGGAGTTGTTGGGATTGCACAGGTCTTACGAACGATTTTGGTTGACTATATGCATATTCCATTCCCACATCAAATCGATATTGCAGGTATCTTAAATTTTTTGATCAATATTCCTTTATTTGTTCTGGCCTATCGAAGTATTTCTCATTCCTTTTTTGTAAAAACACTGGTAAATGTCATAGTTCAAACGGCAGCATTAACATTTATCATGGTTCCCAATACTCCTATCATTGAAGATGTGCTTACATCCTGTGTCGTAGCGGGAGTCATTGGCGGATTTGGTATCGGGATGGTTTTGCGCAGTTCTGGAAGTGGCGGTGGACTTGATATACTCGGTGTTTATATGACAAAAAAAAGTGAAAAGTTTTCTGTTGGAAAACTTTCTTTAATAATCAATGTGATCGTATATTTGTTTTGTGCAGTTTTATTTAATGTGCAAACGGCAGTTTACTCAATTATCTTTATGCTTTCTTTTTCTTTGATGCTTGATAAAATGCATTTTCAAAACATCAATATGACCGCAATGATCTTTACAAAAAATAAAGAAATACAAAAAGTTATCATGAAAGAAATGGGAAGAGGGGTAACGTATTGGAAAGGTGCAGGCGCTTATACAAATACAGATACTTATATATTGTTGACGGTAATCAATAAATATGAAGAAGATCAAATCAGAAGAATTGTGGAAGCTCAAGATCCGCATGCTTTTGTTATTTTAAGTGAAGGAATGCGTGTGAGCGGTAACTTTGAGAGAAGATTATAGATATAAGAAAAGGATTCCATGCGATCCTCTAGTGGAAAGCAGGAATCCTTTTTAGATATAATGAATATCTAATCCTGATGTTGTAAGACTGCCATGCAAGGTAACCGTAGCTTCAATAATGGTGGTTTCATTAGAGAAAAGCTCATCTTCATTGCAGCCAGACATAGACTGATTAAAATTTTTTTCTATTTTCCATGTTTTTGGGAAAAATAATTCGACACTGGATAATTCAATATCCAGATAAATATCGGCATGATTTCCCTGTATGTTTGCCTGATCAAAATAGATTTTCATAGAACCTAAGCGACATCGTATGTCTGCTCCTTTAAAGTCATCGGTATGGATATAGCGGGTACTTGAATTAAGATTTGTATGCATCTTATAAAATCCATCATTAGATTGTTCATATTGCATATTGGTGTTTCCATATAAACTTTCTGCTTTCTTGCTGCAGTTTTTATAGATGTTTTTTTTAGGACGATATACCATACTAATACCAATGCTGATCAATAAAGTTGTCGCAAGAAGTGTCCATGGGGTAATGGCTTGTATACCTAAAGGTTTTGCGTAAATGATTGCCAGAAAGGCAAGGGAAAACAAGGTTCCAAATACATTTTTATGGAGAATGCTCTGGATTGTTGTTGCGACAAAGAAAATTGTAAAGAATAAACTCCATGCACTGATTTCTATAGGGATAAGATTTAATTTGCTGACGATAATTAATATACCGCTGAGGATAAAAAAGAATCCCCAGAACCATCTTTGTTTTTTCATATAATTTACCTCTTTTCTTCTAACCTGCTTTTTAGCGGTTTATAATAATATCTTGAAACATAGACTTGTTTATGTGTGTTTTGAAACTGTACACTGCAATTGGAAGGTAACGATCGTGTTAGGGAATAAATACGCTTTATGTTTAAAATCGTAGATTTTGATACCCGCATGAAATAGCCGGGAAGTATTTCTTCCAGTTCATATAAGCGATATTTAATGGTATACATCTGATCGATTGTATGCGCAAGGATTTCTTTCCCATCCGTTTCAAAAAATAAAATGTCTTCCAGTGGCAGATAATACGAGCGATCACCTTGATAAAATACGATTGTCTGCTGGTATTTTGATAGATCATACAGTGTCTTTTGAATATCCAAAACCTTTTGGTTTAAGGAGTTCGCACGTATAATGATTTCTCCTTCCTGCAATTGCTCATCAAGTTCAATTTTGATTTTCATAACGACTCCTTTCCCATGGCTATATCTAATCATATTTAAAACAGAATGTAAATTGCTTATACGCAAGTGGTAAAAAATACAGGGTAAGTGGTAAAAAACAGGAAGGGAAATGAAAAGAAAAAGAGAAAAAGCGATTGCCTTTTCCCATAAATTTATCTTGTTTGTTTAGATGATGAGATGTAGAAAGGAATAGCAGCAAGCTGGGCAAATACGGAAACAAAAATCATAGCATAGATGTTTACATCGTATAAAACACCTAACAGCCAGCTTCCTAAAAACCAGAAGATACCAAAGCTGCATTCAAAAATTCCATAACCGCTGGCACGACTTGTTTTAGGAACCATATTGGTAACAGCGGCTTTTAAAATAGATTCCTGTGCTCCCATGCCGATGCCCCATAACGCAATGCCAAACAAAAGGGAAGAAGTGGAATGGAAAGCAAAGATAAAAATAGCAAATGGTGCAGAAATCAAGGTGGATAATACTAAAATCTTTGTTCCTTTTTTATCGTATAAATAACCAAAGACAAGAGCTGCCACAGCATCTATGATCATGGCACCTGCATACAGCAATGGCAATGTTCCACTGTTTACAAGGGAAGTGGTTTCTGCTAGACCACTGGCAAGACTTCCAAATGTTTTTGATACATGCATAATAATGATAGAGTAATCAATAAATCCAAATGCAAACAAACTGATGCCTGCAATATAAAAGATGAATTCTTTCTTCATTTTGAAAGGAATATATTCTTTTGGCTCTGGTTCGAAATGTTCTGGGTTTGGAAATTTGTGTTTGGTAAAAAACAGCAAAAGAATGGTAAGAAATCCAGGAATCGCAAGAATCGCAAAACAGGTAGCATATTTTTCAAAAACAGTGCCTGTAGTTTTAAATAACATAACTAAGTACAATAATACCGGTCCTAAGAAAGCGCCAATTTGATCAAGTAATTCCTGAATACCAAAACTTATTCCAGAACCTTCCTGTGATGCCGCAAAAGACATGATGGTATCTTTGGCTGGTTTTTTAATGGCTTTTCCCATTCTTTGAATAACAAGTAAAATAGAAGCCATGATCCACCCATGTTCCCCAACAAGTGCCAAAGCTGGTACCGCAAGAATATCCAATAGATATCCAAGAATGGTCATTGGCCAGTATTTTTTGGTTTTATCAGTAATTTTTCCAAAAACATAACGCATGGAATAACCAATAAGTTCACCGAAACCGGATATAAAACCAATCATGCCGGCAGATGCCCCAAGCAAAGAAAGATAGGCTCCGCGAATACTGGATGCACCTTCATGTGTCATATCAGAAAATAAGCTGACAATTCCAAACAGCAAAATAAACAGCATTGCTTTTGATAAGTGCGATGTTTTCTTTTCTTTCATGGTCTTACTCCTTTATTCTTTTTGATATTGTTTGAAAATCATTTTTGGATTCTTCTTTGCAACGCTGATATACAATATCCAGTAAAGATGCAAACTGTTTGTTTTCTTCTTCACTAAAGCCTTCACATAACCATTCATAAAATATGGTTTCGATGTGTGCTTTTGAGTTTTTTAAATGATTCGCTTTTTCGCTGGCATATAAAAGCTGACTTCGCTTATCTTGTGGATTTGGCTTTCGAATCAAATAGCCCTTTGTTTCAATATTGGAAACCAATCTTGCCCCGGCCCCTTTATCAATACCGAGTTTTTTACATACTTCACCCTGCGTAATACCGGGATTTTTACGTACCATATGAATAAAATCCAGTTCAGAACTTCCAATTCCCTCACGTTTTAAAGTGCGTACTGTAAATTTATTTACTTCACGTGCTATCTTTGTTATCTTACGCTTTGTATGATCCATATTTCCTCCTTAATGGTTGATATATCAACTAATTAGATGATATATCAACCATTTGCTGCTGTCAATAGAAAAAGAGATACGCTTACGTACCTCTTATTTGCTGGAATTGTATTTTTCGTAAATATGTTTTAAACCTTTAAATGTTAAATCACGATCATATACATCAATATAATCGGTATTTTTATAAATGATTTTTCCTAATCCACCAGTCGCGATAACACGCATTTTTACATTTAATTCTTCCTGAAATTTACGAATGATGTATTCGCTTTGTCCAATATAGCCATACACAAGTCCTGCCTGCATACTGGTAGGGGTATTTTTTGTCAGAATGGTTTTTGGTTTTTTGATTTCGATTTCTGGAAGCTTGGCAGCCTGTGACCACATGGCCTGTGCTCCGGTTTCAATACCAAGGGTAATCACTCCAAATTCAAAGTTGCCTTTTTCATCGACATAATCAAACGTTGTCATTGTGCCAAAGTCAACAACAAGGCAGGGACCTCCATATTCATAAAAGGCACCTGCCGCATCAACGATACGATCAGATCCTACAGCTTTTGGATTTTCTGCTTTTACAGAGATTCCAGTTTTAATACCGGGACCTACAACGATAGGTTCTTTATGCATGTATTTGCGAATCCCGTTTAAAAAGGAGTGCATGATTTTGGGAACGACACTGGAAATGATGACATCTTTGATTTGATCATAAGATACTTTGGAGGATGTCAAAAAGTTCATGATCATAAAGCCATATTCGTCACTTGTTCGCTTCATCTTGGTAGTCAGACGATAGTTTCCAATCAGTTTATCTCCTTTATAAATACCAACGGTGATATTTGTGTTTCCTATATCAATGACCATTAACATGAGACAGATGTTCCTTTCCTGTTTGCTTGTATTTCCAGCATTCTCAACAATATGGTTTTTCCAAGTTCATATTTGCTCATTAAACCAAGTTCTTCTTTTCCATTTTCCTGTAATAAAACAGCTACATTGGTATCGCCTTGAAAACCGGCACCTTCTGTTTTCAGATTGTTGGCTACGATCATATCGCAGTTTTTCTTTTTCCGTTTTTCCTCTGCATTTTCCAGTAGATTTTCGGTTTCCATCGCAAATCCACATAATACCTGCTCTGGCTTTTTGTGGGCACCGATATAGGCAAGAATATCTTCATTTTTATGCAATGTCAACTCTAAGATATCTCCCTGTTTTTTGATTTTTTCATTGGAAATATGTTCTACACGATAATCGCCAACGGCTGCAGCTTTAATAATAAAGTCTGCTTCTTCCATATGTTCTTTGATTGCCTGACTCATTTCATTTGCACTTGTGATAGAAATCTTGTTTACACCATAAGGGGTAGATAAAGAAACCGGACCACTTACCAGTGTGACTTCTGCGCCCATATTGGCAGCTGCTCTGGCAATCGCATATCCCATTTTCCCGGAAGAATGATTGGAGATAAAGCGAACCGGATCCATCGCTTCCTGTGTAGGTCCTGCACTGACAAGTACATGTTTTCCTTTTAATTCAGAAGATGCATGTAAAATATCTTCTATACGCTCTTCAATAAGCGCAATATCCTGCAGTTTTCCTTTTCCGCTGTCTCCACACGCTAAATATCCATCGGCAGAGTCGATAATTTCAAATCCAAACTCTTTGCATAACTTCAAATTATTTTGCGTGATGGGGTTTTCATACATATTTGTATTCATTGCCGGACAGATGACTTTTGGGCATGTTGCCGCAAGGAAAGTCGTTGTTAACATATCATCCGCAAGCCCATGTACGATTTTTGCGATGACATTGGCTGTTGCCGGTACAATGACAAAAATATCTGCACGTTTGGCAATGGATACATGTTTTACACTTCGATCTGCCACTTTTTCAAAAGTAGAAACCATGACATTGTGTTTTGTAAGAGATTCAAATGTTAAAGGGGCAATGAATTCTGTTGCATTCTTTGTCATGATCACTTCTACGTCATATCCTTTTTTTATGAGGTTGCTGGTAAGCTGTGCAGCTTTAAATGCTGCAATGCCACCGGTAACACCCAATACAATTGTTTTTTTCATTTCCTGCACCTCTCATGTAGGATGTTTCCTAATATAATCTATATCATTATAACGCAATGTGAAAAACACCACAAGAAGTAGAATGTAAAAAATGAGAAAAAATTCACAAATAGAAAAGATATAAAAATTATGATTGTTTTGATTTATAATAAGGATAGAAAGAAGGTGTTTGCATGCAAATACTGGAGGAGCATTTTATTTCAGAAATATTACCAAAAAGAAAAGAGGATTCTCATAAAGGAACTTATGGAAAATGTTTGATGATTGGAGGAAGCGCACGCATGCATGGGGCAATTACTTTATGTGCCAAAGCAGCGCTTCGAAGCGGTATTGGTACCTTGACTTTATTTGTACCTTCCTGCATACGTGAAATAATATCCATGAAGCTGGATGAGGCAATGCTGATTCCTGCTCCTTGTAATGAAGAAGGCTATTTTTCCCTTGAGGCTACATCTCTTTTAGAAAAGGAACTGTCACAGTTTGAGTTTGTAGTCATAGGAAATGGAATTGGAAGAGGTATCGGGGCAAGAAAACTGCTGGAAACCGTTCTTTTTAGTCATCTTCCCTGTATTATTGATGGTGATGCCTTATATCTTCTAAAAGATTATAAACATCTTTTACACAGAGATGCTGCAGTCCTGTTAACACCACATCCCAAAGAACTTTCCTATCTAAGTGCCTATCCATTAGAAGAAATAAAAATTCATCGTGAACAAATTCTTGCTGCTTTCTGTGAAACATATCCCAATGTATGTATCATCGCTAAAGATGCAAAGACCATGATTGCGTATCAGAAAGATTTCTTTCTTAATGTCATAGGCAATCATGGACTTGCGAAAGGGGGAAGTGGCGATGTGCTGTGTGGAATATGTGCAGGCTTATATGGACAAGGCAAAGATATGAAAACAAGTGCAATATGTGGGGTATATGTACATGCGAAAGCAGCAGATCTGTTAAAAGAAAGTATGTCTTGTACAAGCATGCTTCCAAGTGATGTTATCGAAAAGTTATCCGATGTATTTTGCTTATTAGAAAAGAGGGAAAACGTATGAAAATTAGACAGGAGAATAAAAACATAATTTTTCATTCAGAAAAGAAGTATCAAATTTATAAGGAACAGGATACACATCCATTGTTTGAAGGTAGCGGGCAATGGAGTATAGAGGATAACGATCGTTTTGTGTATCGTATAGAAGAAGATGGAAATACTCGATACTATGCAAATCCATTGCTGGAAAATACACATATTTTAAATTTTCGAGATATTGGGGGATATGAAACCCAAGATCATAAACAGGTACGATATAACTGCTTTTATCGAAGTGGGGCAATTGTCAGCGATGAAGAAGGGCTTTCCTATATAAAACAGTTAAATATTCAATCTGTACTGGATTTTAGAAGTCATGGGGAAATGGAACATTTAAAAGATGCACAGCTTGGATGGGAGTATTATCCAATTGGGGCAATCAAAGAAATCGGAGAGTTACAGGGTAATTTTGATTTTCAATCGCTTTTAGGACAAGTGAAACCAGAAGAATTAACATCCTATTTATTAAAAATCTATAAACAGCTTCCTTTTCATAATAATGCCTATAAGAAGATGTTTTCTTTGCTTCTGGAAGAAAAAGTGCCTTTGTTGTTTCATTGCAGTGCAGGAAAAGATCGAACAGGGGTGGCTTCTTATCTAATCTTAAAAACACTTGGGGTAGATGAGAAAACCATCATGCAGGATTATCTTGCCAGCAATTTTTATCGTGCGAAGGAAAATAAACAGATAGGTGTAAAAGCAGGTGCATTAAAAGAGCAGGTTTTATACTTGATGATGGTACATGAAGAATGTTTACAGGCTAGTATGGATGAAATTAAAAAAAGATATCCTGATTTTAATACCTACCTGTTTAAAGAGTATGGTATTGATCAGGATAAACTAGAGTTTTTAAGAAAACGTTATTTATATTGAGTTATTCGGGAAATACTTTTTGAATAAAATCTTTATATTTCTTATAGATACGATCATTGATATACAGGCAGATGGAGATTCCTTCCTCTTCCTGTTTTTCTTTTAGAATATGGGCATGTTCTTTTAAATAAGAATAGATGTTATATTGTGTATAAGGCAGAAACATTTCTACTTTTTTCTCAGGGAATAAGGTTTCTGTAATTTTTTGAATCAGGTAATCAACTTCTTTATCATCTTTTGCGCATAGATACAAATGATGATTCTGTATTTGCGGGTGTGTATACGAAGTTTTATCGCATTTGTTGTAGATAATAAGCATTGGAATATCAGCAGCACCAATTTGACGCAAAGTATCCATGGTAATGTCGATATGCTGATTGTGCTGTTTGCTGGAAGCATCCACTACCTGTAACAGCAAATCTGCATAGCGGACTTCTTCTAATGTGGAATGAAAGGCTTTGATCAATTCATGTGGCAAATGGGATATAAAGCCAACCGTATCACTTAGTAAAAAAGAATGTCCGTGAGGAAGCTGGATTTGACGAATAGAGGTATCCAATGTCGCAAACAGCATGTCTTTCTCTAATACCTTTTTTTCTTCTTTTCCTTTGCAGTGTGTAAGAACACGATTTAAAATCGTAGATTTTCCTGCATTTGTATATCCTACAAGAGCAACTAAAGGAAGTGCATTTTTCTCTCTTGCCTTGCGCTGTGTTTTTCGCTGTGTCGCAAGTTTTTTTAATTCTCTGTCCACTTCACTGATACGCGATTTAATTCTTCTTCGATCCAGTTCCAATTGCTTTTCTCCAGAACCTTTGTTGAAGCCGCTGCCTCCCTGTCTTGATAGCTGGGTATTAGAACCAATTAATCTAGGCAGCATCTTTTTTAGCTGTGCACTTTCAATTTGCAGTTTGGCAGCAGGGGATTTGGCACGTCTTGAAAATATCGCAAGAATCAATTCACTTCGATCCATGACAGGTACATGAAAGAGTGCTTCCAGATTGCGTATTTGTAAAGGTGTTAAGTCCTGATGAAAAATAATATATGATATATCGCTATCCTGTAAGGCTTCCTGTATTTCAAGACATTTTCCACTGCCGATATAGGTTTTTAATGTAATGGACTTTAAAAGCTGTGAGAAGATAGCTTCAATTTGAAAATCGCAGGCTTTTACAAGCTCTAGAAACTCTAGTTCTTCCTCTTCTTTTTTCTCTGTATCCGCAAAAACAACAAAAACTTTTTCCATTATTTATTCTCCTGATGCATGGTATATAACAAGCATTTTTTAGTATAACACAAATAAAATAAAGAATTACAGAAAATATTATTGACCAAATGGTCAATAAAGCATACAATGAAATAGACCAGTTGGTCAATAATTTAGAAGGTGGCTTATTTGGAAAGAAAAGAACAAACAAAGCGAATGAAAGAAAAGATTATTGAAAGTGCGATTTATGAGTTTAATGAACATGGATATGAAGAAGCATCGCTAAATCATGTTTGTAAGATAGGGAATATCTCGAAAGGGATTATTTATCATTATTTCAAAGATAAAGATGAATTATATCTATCTTGTGTAAAGGTATGTTACGATACGCTTCTGCAATACTATACAGATTATGTAAATACGCTGAAAAACGATATGGATATCAAAGGATTGATGGAAGTTCGAATGCAGTTTTTTAAAGAACATCCCAAGTTAAGAGGATTGTTTTTTCATTCAATTCTTCATACTCCCAATCATTTGCTTGAAAAAGTAAATGAAGTAAAAAAAGATTTGAATGCATTTAATGCGAAGGTATATTGGGAATACTTAAAACATCTGGAATTAAGAGTTTCCAAGGAGGATGCGCTTATGTATCTGGATGTTTGTCAGAGTGCATATAATGAGTATTTCAGAAAACATTCATCAAACTGTGATGATTTAGAAAACATTATAGAACAGCATGAAAGCATGATTCCGCAATGGATTGATTTCATGCTTTATGGAATAGCAAAGGAGAGATAGTGTATGATAGTGTCTTTATTACGGCTGTTGATTGCTATTGTTGTGGCGGTATTTGTTGGAAAACTTGTTTCTAAAGTAAAGCTTCCTTCTATTTTAGGATGGCTGATTGCAGGTATGCTTTTAGGTCCACATGCATTCGCATTGGTGAATCAGGATATTTTAGATGCGGCATGGTATGAGAACAGTGTCCATATTTTGGAATGTGGTGTAGGTTTGATGATTGGTACAGAACTTGTATGGAATAAGATAAAAAAATCAGGAAAATCAATTATCATTACAACTTTAACACAGTCTCTTGGTACTTTCTTGTTTGTATCTTTCGTGTTTGGTGTTGTCTTTTATATGTCTGATATTCCTTTCTATCTTGCTTTTGTCTTTGGTGGAATTGCTTTGGCTACAGCACCTGCCCCAGCTTTATCCATTGTGCGTGAATTTAAAACGGAAGGACCAGTAACAAATACGCTGATACCAATGGCTGCCCTGGACGATATTGTTGGCTGCATTGTATTCTTTACAACGATTGCCATTGTTGCGGGAAATTTATCTGCAGGAGATCTTCCAGCTTACATGATTGCGCTGGTTGTTATTTTACCTTTGGTGATTGGTGTTGTAGTTGGTTTGCTGGCAGGAATCGTATTAAAGAAAGAGAAAGATACAAAGGCAACCTTGATAACTTTGCTTATTATGATTCTTGTGGCATCTGCGGTTGGCTTTATCTTTAATAATTATGTTCTTCCAAAGCCAATTCTGAATTTCATGCTGATTGGTATGGCATTTTCTGCAACATTTGCAAATATGGTTTCCGAGAAACGCTTGGAACAAATTATGCATGGTTTTAATCCTGTTTTGGGTGTGGCAATGATTGTTGTTATCTTAAATCTTGGAGCGCCGTTAGACTATCATTTGATTGCAGGAGCAGGATTGTTTACCGCAATTTATATTATCGCAAGAGCTTGTGGGAAATATTTTGGTGCCTATTTTGGCTCTTCTATTACCAAGGCACCAGTAACCGTAAAAAAATATTTGGGATTTACATTGTTGCCGCATTCCGGAGTTTCTTTGGTATTTACAGGAATTGCAGTTTCTGTTTTGGCAGCACCTGCCCCAGAATGTGCACAAATCGTACAGGGAACGATTGCGGCAGCAGCTGTCATTAATGAAATTATTGCGGTCATCATGGCGAAAAAAGGATTTGAATGGTCTGGGGAAATGCAGGGAGAAGAAATTGTTTCTGTTTCCGATACTGCCTATCCTGTGATTACAATTTCTCGACAGCATGGCAGTGGAGGAAGACAGGTTGCCAGAAAACTTGCACAATCTTTAAATATTGAGTTTTATGATCATGAAATTATTGAAATGGCAGCATCATCAAGTGATATCGATAAAGAATTATTTGATCATGGTGACAATGAAGGATATGGCAGTTTGCAGTATGATTTAAGCAGTGGTGTTCAAAACTTCTCTTTAAATGATAAAATCTTTCTGCATCAGGCAAATGTGATACGAAATCTTGTGAAGAAAGGACCTTGTGTAATTGTTGGACGATGTGCTGACTTTGTGTTAAAGGGAAGAAAAAATGTAATCAAGGTCTTTATTTACGCCGATCTTGATGAGCGAAAACAGCGTATAGAACATGTGTATAAAGAAGCAAAAGGAAAAGCGTTGGATAAAATTGAGAAAACAGATAAACAGCGAGCTTCCTACTATGAACATTATACAGGTAAGAAATTTGGGGAAATGACAAATTATGATATGTGCTTAAATAGTTCTTTAATTGGTATAGATGGATGTGTAGATATCATCAAAACCTTATATATGGAAAAAACAAAATCATAGAAAATACTATAAAAAAAGTGCCAAATGGCACTTTTTAAATGTTTCTTAAGCTTTCTTTTCACTGAATTTTTTCAATAGCTGCAACCCATAAATAATAACACCGCCAATGACAAACCATAGAATGCTGAAAGTTTCAAAACTTAATGGATCTTTTGGCGTTTCTAATGTCATTGGTCCCATGATAATTGCATAGAAAGAACCAATCATCATACCGATAATCAAAAAAATCATAATAGGACGATGTTTATCCAATGCCCATTTGATGATGCGAACAACACTGGCAGCACCGGTTAAAATACCCAAAGCAAATACGATTAATATTGGTAAGTAAGCAAAATCGAAAGTGATTACACTTTTTACAGCGCTGATAATAGGAACATATAATCCAAAAATCAAGAGTAAGGTAGAACCGCTGATACCTGGAAGTACCATGGCACTGATCGCAAACATTGCCGCAATAAATACATAGATGATCAAGCCAATATTTAATACGGAAAGATTAATGGAAGTCCCTTGTCCACTCATAGGATTGAAATACGTAATTAGCGCAACAATCGCAACACCTGCAATACCTGCCACAATTGTGGAAGGTTTAAAAATCATGCTTTTTTTCTCTTCCTTGATGACAAGAGGAATCGCAAATAGGATAAAACCCATAAACAAAGAGCTGATTTCATAAATTTTTGTATCAAAGATACTAGCCAGCACACTAACAGCACTTATAAATCCGATGACCCATCCAATGCCAAGTTTGATCAGAAATATCAATGCTTCTTTCTTTTTCTGCATGTTTCCAGATATTAAATCATCGATGGAAGAAATAAATTTATCATAAAAACCAAGAAGAAATGCAACGGTTCCTCCAGATACACCGGGAACACTGTCCGCAAGTGCCATACAGAAACCACGAATAAGGTTCATGATCATATTCTTATACCGCCTTTCATAATAATCTTATTATACATAAAAAAAAGAATATGCCAATGCCTAATATGTTAAAAAACTGTAAATTTATGAAGAAAATTACATAGTATAAGAAGAAGGGGAGAGAAAATGGCAATAAAACTTTTTGTAGACCAGGGACATAATCCTGGAAATATCAATGCTGGGGCAAGTGCAAATGGATTGGTGGAAAGTGAAGTGACCTATTGGGCAGGTATTTATTTGGCAGTTTTTTTGCGCGTAGATCCACGTTTTGAAGTTATGGTATCACGTCCCTATCCGGATACTGTATTAGGAAATGATACTCCAGGAAGTTTACGTGAAAGAGTAGAAATGGCGAATGAGTGGCCTGCGGACTATTTTATCAGTATTCATGCGAATGCGAATGAAAATCCGCAAATCAATGGAAGTGAAGTCTATGTTTATGAAAGAGATAGTATTGCATATGATTTAGCACAAAAAGTTTTACGATCTATGGTAGAAGTGGCAGGGACAAAAGATAATCTTGTACGTGTTAATCCTTCTTTATATGTGCTTAGAAGAACGCAAATGCCGGCGATTTTGGTGGAATTGGCATATCTTACCAATATTGAAGATGCAGATAAATTAAAGTGCTGCCTGTATGGTTTTTCCTATGGAATTTATCTTGGAATATTAGATTATTTTGGTTTTCTATAGATGAAAAGTGCTATAATAAAACTAGATAAAACAGGAGGTATTCATCATGAAAGCGAAAGGAGAAAAAATATCCACCAATGCGAAACTTATTAAAAAGAATCAACAGACATTTGAAGATTTAGCTTCTGGAAAAGGTATTCCAATTCCTAAAGAATTATATGAACTTGTGTTTGAAACAAAGGATGGAACGATTTCTTTTACTGTAAGTGAATATGAATATCATGTAGTAAATGAAAAAGATGAAGCACAACTTACCTATATTCCTCATAAACATTATAATGAATTGATAAGCTTTGGTGATAAAATTAAAGAATTTACTATGTAAAACAGTTATGTCTATTTTCATGCACAAAAAAAGAGTCTTTGTTTAAAGACTCTGATTTATTAAATGGCGCCTAAAACAGGACTCGAACCTGTGACCTGCCGGTTAACAGCCGGATGCTCTACCTACTGAGCTATTTAGGCAATGGTGACGCGTACGGGATTCGAACCCGTGAATGCATGCGTGAAAGGCATGTGAGTTAACCGTTTCTCCAACGCGCCACTTATTTATTTCACCAGCTTTTCGCTTGGTGCCTGTATATAATACCATCGACTTATCATACTGTCAACACATTTTTTAAAAAAATATAAAAAATTATTTTTTTTATTTTACGAATTCGTTATAATAGGAATACCTTATAAATGACAGGAGGCAAGTTATGAAAAAAATCTTATTTTTAACAACTGGAGGTACGATTGCCTCTAGTGAAAGTGAAGAGGGTTTGGTTCCTTCTTTGACAAGTTCAGAGTTATTAGGGTATTTGGGTACTCATCAGCAAGAGGCATTGGTTGAATGTGAAGATTTATTGCATTTAGACAGCAGCAATGTACAGCCTGAAGAATGGATCTTGATTGCGAGAAGAATTGCAAAAGCTATAAAAGATTATGATGGGATTGTCGTTACTCATGGAACAGATACATTGGCGTATACAGCAAGTGCTTTATCTTTTATGTTAGAGAACTTGCCTGTTCCAGTTATTATGACAGGATCTCAGCTTCCCCTTGAACATCCTTTAAGTGATGGAGTAGACAATATTCGCTGCTCTTTTGCAGCAGCACTTCAGGATGGCTTGAAAGGTGTATATGTATGTTTTAATCGTCAGTTAATATTAGGAACTAGAGCGGTAAAAGTGCGCACAATGAATTTAAATGCATTTGAAAGTGTAAATGTAGAACCTGCAGCTATTTTAAATGCGAAAGGTATGGAATTTCATGAAGATTTATTAATTCGTTCTAAAAAAGAGTTTCATTTAGCGGATACTTTATGTAAGAAAGTTTTCTTATTAAAGCTTACACCGGGATTAAATCCAGAAATCTTTGATATGCTTTCTTATATGGGATATAAAGGAATTGTTATTGAAGCATTTGGTGCTGGCGGCATGCATTTTGAAAGAAGAGATTTAGTATCAAAACTGGAAGAAATGGCAAAACAGGGAATCAGTGTTGTAGCATGCAGTCAATGTTTATATGAACACAGTGATTTTACGATTTATCAAACAGGACAGAAAGTTTTGCAGCAGGGCGTTATTCCGGCATGGGATATGACAAGTGAGGCAGCACTTGCAAAACTTATGTGGGCACTTGGTAAAACAACAGATAGAGAAGAAGTGAAAAAACTGTTTGAAACGAATTTTGTGAATGAAATTACACTGATATAAGGTTTCAAACAATAGGTATTAGGAAAGCAGGTGAAAATATGGATAAGAAAAGTATTTTTGAAGATTTCCATTGTCCGCGCTGGGAAGAACTTCCTCAAATGGATTTATATATGGATCAGCTAGTTACTTTGCTGAATGGATATCTTACCCCATTTACAACAGAGAAACAGGGAAAGAAGATTACAAGTACGATGATCAATAACTATGTAAAACATGGAATTGTACATGCGCCTGTGAGAAAGCGTTATACAAAAGAACATGTTGCCTATCTGATTGTGGTGTGTATTTTGAAGTCTGTATATTCATTAGAAGAAATCAGTACTCTGATACAAGTACAGATAGAAAAATGTCCACAGGAACTTGCGTATAATTATTTCTGTACAGAATTGGAAAATTGTTTGTCCTCTATTTTCAAGTGTGAAGAAATACAGCATATTCCAAGTGAAAATGTATCTGCATCAGAGGTCGTGCTAATATGTAATACATTACAATCTGTTGCATATACAGTTTATGTAAGAGAGGTTTTAAAATAAATTGGATATTAAGCAATGCAGGAACTCTAAATGCTGCATTGCTTTTTTCTAAGCAGTGAAAAAAACGCCATAATAGAAAGTGATGATTACATGATTCACTAGAAAAATAAGAATTGATAATATAAAAAGCAGCACTTGTCACTGGCTGCACTTCATAAGAAGCAAAATTCTGTGCTGCTTGTTTTTTACTATATAGTATGTGTTACACTTGGTTCATCGCTTTTGGACAATAATTTTTTATAAGCAATATCTATGCACAGTGCACCAAAAGGAGCTGTTATTAAAATTGCAGTTACTGCTACTGTTAATACTATATTTCCGCAAGATAACCCCATTGCCAGGGGGACACCTCCGATAGCTGCCTGTACAGTTGCTTTTGGGGTATAAGCAATCATGCAGAACATTCTTTCTTTTAATGTAAGTTTTGTTTTTAATAAGCATAAACATACGCCAAGCATTCGAAATACAAGGACACCTAAGATTAAAATGATCGATAAAACACCTGCACTTACGGCATATTTTATATCCAGCGTAGCGCCAACTAAGACAAACAATACGATTTCGGCAACAACCCATAGTTTGTTAAATTTCACAGACAATCGATGGGCTACGATATCACGTTTCTTTTGCAAAGCGATTCCGATTGCCATGATGGCAATCAAAGAAGCAAAGGGAATAATACTGGAAAATTTATCTTCAAATGTAACCAAAAGAAAAGATATGCATAAAAGGATGATTACTTTTGAAGTGTCTCTTATATGAATCTTTTTAAAATAAATTGCAAGAATTGTTCCAATAAGCAGCCCTATAAGAATTCCTGAAACAATCGAAAGAGGAATATTCACAAAACTTCTAATAGATATATCATTTCCCTGTGCCAATCCTGTAAATGCGCTAAACATTACGATGACAAATACATCATCAACAGAGGCACCAGCAAGTATGAGCTGTGGAATACTATGATTTACTCCATATCCTTCTTCCATGAGTTTCAACATTTTAGGGACAATGACTGCTGGAGAAACAGCCGCAACAACGGCTCCCATGATGGCTGCATCCAAAATCGAAATTCCTAATAATTTGGGTGCTAATAAAACCATTCCCAACATTTCAAAGCAGGCAGGAACAAAACACATGAGTATGGCAGGACGTCCTACTTTTTTTAAATCATTTACATCTAAAGAAAGACCTGCTCTTGTTAAAATGATGATGAGTGCGATGCGTCGCAAATCTGAAGATATGTTTAAAATAGAATCATCAATCATATTAAGAGAATATGGGCCAAGAATGATTCCTGTTAAAAGCATTCCCATTAAACTAGGCAAGTGGATCTTTTTACATATCCATCCCATAAACATTCCCATCAATAAAATCATCGAAATACTGATCAGCATAAAATTCATCCTCCTGTTTCATTGATTAAGACGCAAAAAAAGCTGATAATTTCTGCGTCAAAAAAAGGCAGAAGTCATCAGCTAACATTAGCGGTTTTAGTTTATACAACTAAGGGAGAACTTCATTCCCACTGCAAAATCATAACAAAAAGAATTATCATTTGTCAACGTTTTTTGAAATTCCCTTTTTATGCAAGTGTCTATAAAACTTATTTTTATATAGATAACCTGCAAAGATTTAATTGTCTTCTTCACTAGAATACTGTTTTAATAAAGTCTGAAAATCTTTGTTGTTTTTTAAAAAGGCAGTTTCTTCATCGTCTTTTATGGATTGCAGAATTGTTTTTTGCATTTTTTTTGCAAAAGTTGAATCCTGTTTTTTCACTTCTATCATACGATACAATGGAGAGGTGCTGATATCTTTAACATGTGTGAAAGATTTCAACATGGGAATTAAAACCTGCATACATTTCATAGGTTTTTTATAAGCGGTGTATAGCTGAAAGAGTGGAAGATAGGAAATATACTCCCATAAGTCCAGTACTTCTGCATTCTTTTTCGCAACCTCTGCGATATAAAAGCTATCTTCTTCCTGCTTTGTTTTAATGGCGATATCCAAAAGAGTTAACAGCGTAGTCTGTATTTCGTTTGCTTGCATTAATAAGTTTTCCTGTGTGATCTTCTGTGCTTTTTCATAGTTTCCTTTTGCCATGTATAATTGTATTTGTTTCTGTTTTTTATCTACAGGTTGTTTATCCGGAATCATTTGCAGCATTTGTTCTGCTTTTTCATAATCTTTCTGATTGATATATTTGGAAATTAGCATGGAGCGTGCCTGCTGCTGAATAGAAATGTTGCTGGAATGCAGTACACGTTCATATAAAGACTCGATTGTCTCTAGTATTTCTTTTTCTGGTTTTGGTTTCTCCATCATATACATGCCTTGTAAAAGTGTTGCGCAGGAAAGAATAAGAAGATCACAGGAAGGGAATTCTTTTACTTTCTTCATTGCACATGTATATGCATTATGAAAACCTTCATTATCATATAATTCAGATACATGATTCATGAAAAGGGCAACTTCCTGTTCGCTTAAATCCTCTTGAAACGATAATAACGTATTTAAATCGGTATCTAAAAGTCTTGCCAGAGGAGGAAGAAGGGTGATATCTGGAAATGAAGTTCCCTTTTCCCATTTGTTGACAGCAGGAGTACTAACTCCAAGAAATTGTGCTATTTGTTCCTGTGTGAGTTTTTTTTCAAGTCTTCGCTTTTTTATGATTTCATGCATTTTCATATATCGTTCTCCTTTTTGTTTTCTATATTTATATTATAAAGGGTATGTGTAGATATACAATTGCATTATATTTAACTTTTCTTTTAGAAATTTAACGTATAGTAAATTTTCTCTATATTATATATAGATGACTTTGTATGCTTTTACACGAATAGAAAACGTGATAAAATAAAAAAGAACAAAAGGAGTAGAGAGATATGGACTATGCAAAAAAAGCAATGGAAATGCATGAACAGCTGAAAGGGAAACTGGAAGTTGTTTCAAAAGTAAAAATAGAAACAAGAGATGATTTAAGTACTGCTTATACACCGGGTGTTGCTGCACCATGTTTGGAAATTCAGAAAAATCCTAATAAGAGTTATGAGTTAACAGGAAGAGGGAATTGTGTTGCGGTAATTACCGATGGCAGTGCTGTATTAGGTTTAGGTGATATTGGACCAGAAGCTGGTATGCCCGTCATGGAAGGAAAATGTGTCTTATTCAAAGAATTTGGAGGAGTGGATGCAATTCCTTTATGTATTCGAAGCAAAGATGTTGGAGAAATTGTGAGAACGATTTCTTTGCTTGCGGGAAGTTTTGGCGGAATTAATTTGGAAGATATTGCAGCTCCACGCTGTTTTGAAATAGAGAAAAAATTAAAAGAAGTTTGTGATATTCCTGTATTTCATGATGATCAGCATGGTACAGCAATCGTAGTTGCTAGTGCATTGTTGAATGCATTAAAAGTTGTACATAAAGAAATGGGAACTGTGGATATTGTCATCAATGGAGCAGGAAGTGCTGGTGTAGCAATTGCCAAACTGCTGCTGGATATGAAGTTTGGAAATATCACACTGGTAGATAAAGCTGGTATTTTAAATATTCATAATAACAATCTGACAAGTGGGCAAAGAGAAATTGTGGATATTACTGGATGTGAAAAAGAAGGGACCTTGGCAGATGCTATGAAAGATGCGGATGTATTTATTGGGGTATCTGCACCTAATATTGTATCGGAAGAGGTGGTAGCTTCTATGCATAAGGGAGCAATTGTATTTACGATGGCAAATCCTACACCGGAAATTATGCCAGATTTAGCGCTGCATGCAGGTGCCGTTGTTGTTGGTACAGGTAGAAGTGATTTCCCTAACCAGATTAATAATGTTTTGGCTTTCCCAGGTATTTTTAAAGGTGCTTTAGAAGTTCGTGCCAGTGATATCAATGAAGAGATGAAAATTGCTGCAGCGTATGGGATTGCTTCTTTGATTTCAGAAGATGAATTAAAAGCAGATTATATTATTCCAAGCGCATTGGATAAACGAGTGGCAAAAGCAGTTGCTGAAGCTGTAAAAGAAGCGGCAATAAAAAGTGGAGTAGCAAGAATATAATAAAAAGAGCTTTGGCTCTTTTTTGTTATACATGATTTTTGATAAGCAATTCTGCAATCTGTACAGCGTTTAATGCGGCACCTTTTCTAAGCTGATCGCCACAGCACCAAAGGTGTAACGCATGATTTTTGTTTTTCAAATCTTGTCGTATTCTTCCAACATAAACATCATCCTTTTCACTGGAATAAAGCGGCATTGGATATTGGGTGTTGTCATCAAGCAAGATTACACCTTTTGCATCTGCTAATAAATTTTTAGCAGTAGAAACATCAATTTCTTTTTCAAACTCTACGTAAATAGAAAGGCTATGCGAACGGTATACGGGAACTCGTACACACGTACAGCTTATAGATAAATCGTTTTGATTAAGAATTTTTCTGCCTTCGTTTTGCATTTTCATTTCTTCGCTGGTGTAATCGTTTTGTTCAAAATCTCCGATTTGCGGGATCAGGTTAAATGCGATTGGGTAGGGGAAAACCTGATGAGCAAAGCTGCCTTGTATCTGTTCTTTTAATTCGTTGATTCCTTTTTCCCCAGCACCGCTTACTGCCTGATAAGTGGATACGATCATACGCTTGATATGGGCATGTTGATGAAGAGGGTATAAAGCTGTTAAAGCAATGATGGTTGCACAATTTGGATTAGAGATAATTCCTTTATGAGTATAAATGTCTTGTGGATTTATTTCGGGTATCACAAGAGGAATCCCTTTTTCCATACGAAAAGCAGAACTGTTGTCAATAAGAATGGCTCCATCTTGCATGATTGCAGGAAGATAGGACTTCATGATTTTTGCATCTATAGCTCCTAAAACGATATCAATATCTTTAAAACTGCTGTTGTGAAGTTCCTTTATGATATAGCTTTTATCTTTGTAGGTGATCTTTTTGCCAGCACTTTTTTTGCTGGCGAAAAGATATAGATTTTTTATTGGAAAATTTCTGTCTATTAAAAGCTTTAACATTTCATATCCAACGGCACCACTGCCGCCTAAGATGGCAAGGTTATAAGTTTTCATACTAGACTCCTCTCTTTTCTATATAGTATATGAATATAGGATTGAAAAGGTGTTAAATGAAGAAAAAAACTTGAGTTTCTTTTAGGAAGATTGTATGATTAAAAATATATAAAGGGAGGAGAGAATATGCAGAAATTTTATATAGTAGACAGCAGCATTTTGCCGGAAGTTCTTGATAAAGTTATTGAAGCTAGAACACTTTTGTTAAATGGAGAAGTTCGACAGGTAAGTGAAGCTGTGAAAAAAGTTGGGATCAGCAGAGGAACGTACTATAAATATAAAGATTATGTCTTTCTCCCAGATAAGGGGTTAAATGCAAGAAAAGCGGTTATTTCTTTGATGCTGCACCATGATAAGGGGATCTTGTCTGAAGTTTTACAGATCATGTCTCAGGGAAATGCGAATATTCTAACGATTAATCAAAATATTCCAATTCATGATTGGGCAAGTGTTGTTATTTCATTTGATATTAGTGATATGAATATTTCTATTGATGAATTAATGGAAAAATTACGGATATGTCATGGTGTAAATAATCCACAGCTTTTAGCGGTTGAATAACATCTCTTAAATTTAGGGGGATGTTTTCTTTTTAGAATAGCAAATTTTGAAAAAAATATGATATGATTATAACGAGGTGTTTTTACATGAATGTATTGTTGATCATTGCAGAAGAAGAATATATAGATGAAGTTAAAGGAAGGCTTGCAAATGAAGGTTTTTTTGCTACAGAAGTTGGAAGCAATGGTGGATTTCTGGAATATGGAGAAGTTGTTCTTATTCTTGGGGTGGATCAGCATGATACGGAAAAAGTAATGCATCTACTAGAAAAAATTAATGTAATGTATTCATCATCTTTAGATGTGGAAGCTAAGATTCAGGTTTTTTCTATTCCTGCATCTCAATATATAAAGAAAAATGGTTAAATAATAAAGAAGAATAAGGATTGAAAACAATATGCTGAAACAATAAATAAAAAAATAAAAAAAATTATTGACACAAAAAATATCTGATGATATTATATATAGGCACTCAACAAGAGGGTGCTAAAAAAACTGGAGGTTTAGCTCAGTTGGGAGAGCATCTGCCTTACAAGCAGAGGGTCAGCGGTTCGAGCCCGTTAACCTCCACCATGAAATGCCGACTTAGCTCAATTGGTAGAGCAACTGACTTGTAATCAGTAGGTTGTGGGTTCAATTCCTATAGTCGGCACCATTTTAACGGAGAGGTAGCGAAGTGGCTAAACGCGGCTGACTGTAACTCAGTTCCTTTTGGTTCGGCGGTTCGAATCCGTCCCTCTCCACCATTAATGATGACCCGTTAGCTCAGTTGGTAGAGCATCTGACTTTTAATCAGAGGGTCGGGCGTTCGAATCGCCCACGGGTCACCATTTAAAAAATGCGGGTGTAGTTCAATGGTAGAACTTCAGCCTTCCAAGCTGACTACGTGAGTTCGATTCTCATCACCCGCTCCATTGGGATTGCCTATCCATACTTTGTATGGATATTTTTTTATATTTTTGATAATGAAAAAGGGGCTGTGACAGATAAATCAAAGCTCTAAGGTAAAAAAATACACCCAATCCTATAAGGAAAAAGGTGTATTTTTTTGGTATAATTTATGTATGACAATTACTCAAATTAACCAACCAAATTATACAGCATATCAGCCATATATGCTACTGGATTTTGAATTTTCTTTTCAAAACGATGTCCTTAAGGATGATTTGAGTATCACGATCCTGGAAGTCTTGAGGAGGATTGATCTGAGTAAGTTCATAGATTTCCATCATCTTGATTCTCGTTCTTATGATCCTGTCATGATGCTGACCGTCATTCTTATGGCCTTCGCTGAAGACGGCTACGCTTCTTTACGCAAGCTGGAAAAACTTTGCCGCTATGATGTCCGTTATCGCAGTATCACAAACGGCTTCATTCCCAGCTACAAGAGCTTTGAACGCTTCATCAATAACACACTGAAAGAATCGATAGAAACCATTGCGAAAGAAATCTATCTGTATGTACAAGATGAAAAGGCATTGGAAGAACAGATTCTTTATATTGACGGGACGAAATTTGAGGCCAATGCCAATAAGATGACTTTCTGCTGGAGAGGCTGGAGCAAGCGTTATCTTCCAAGACACTGGCAGAAATGCATGGAACTGTTGAGACAGGTAAACCGATACTTTAAGAAACATGAAATCGATATACATTATTCGATTCTGAAATATCCAAATATCGAATATATGATAAAAATAGATGAAGCACTTGAAAACTGGCTGAAGGAAAAAGAACATATCCGAAAAGGCAGAGGAAAACACGAGATCGCAAAATTGTGCGATGAACTGAAGAAAAGTGCAGTCAAGATGTGGCAGTATGCCATACAGGAAGATATACTTGGAGAAAGAAACAGTTTCTCCAAGACGGATCCGGATGCCACATTCATGCATATGAAATATGATTATTATAATCATACGAATGTGTTCAAGCCTGGATATAATGTACAGATAGGAGTAAACAATGGGTACATCGCTTATCAGTATATCAGCAGTGATGCCAACGACATGAGAACCCTGCAGCCATTTACAGAAGGATACAAAGAACTGTATGGGCAGTATCCAAAGATGGAAGTAACGGATGCAGGATATGGGAGCTATGAAAACTACAGCTACTGTAAAAGCAAGGGGATCAAAGGCATATTGAAATATAGCGGATATGAAAAGAAGAAAGAAAAAGTAACTGACAAGAACCGTTATCAGCTGCGGCATATGGAACGCATGGAGGATGGAACACCAGTTTGTCCTGCAGGACATGTGTTTGAAAAAGAGCGAATCGGAGTAAATCTCCAGGGACAGTATCCAAAAATGACAGTGTATTATAGAAATAAAAACTGTTGTGGGTGTGCACAAAGAAATAAATGCACGACTTCAAAAAATGGAAGAAGTGCAAGGATCGTACCGGCATTAGAGAAGATGCATACAGAAATAGATGAATATCTAAAGAGCGAAGAAGGAAAGATGTTGATGAGGAAACGCAGCGCACAGGCAGAGGGGGCATTTGCGGATATCAAGCAGGACTTTGAATATGTGCGACTTCATCGACGAGGGGAAAGCGGAGTAAAAGTAGAATTGATTCTGGTATGTATAGGATATAACCTAAGAAAGTACCATAATCGAAAAAAGGTGAAAAATATGAATTAGTTTTCCACAATGAGCAGGGGGAAGATTGAAAAGCAAAGGTAGAAAATAGCTATTTTAAGGATAGTTGTTTTTAAAATACCCAAAAGCAGGAAGAATTATTAAAAAAAGCTGTGATTTTCGGAGAAACTATAATTTCTCTTACTCGTCACAGCCCCTTATTTTTTTACCCAGCGTCCATAAATACCACATGGAAGAATGGTGTGACTTTTTGTAATAGGTAAACCAATTTCCCCTGTTTCTAAATATCCATTTGGGTGTTTTTTTAATACTGTGCTGTTTAGCAGATTATGTAATACAGTTGGTGGAAATCCTGTTGTATAAGAGTTGACTAAGAAGAATAAAGGATCTTCATCTAATATTTCCATACAAGCAGAGATTAAAGGATATAACTGCTCTTCTAATTTCCATACTTCTCCATTTGGTCCTCTGCCATAGCTTGGTGGATCCATAATGATCGCATGATATGTTCTTCCTCTTCGTTTTTCTCTTTGTACAAATTTTAATACATCATCCACAATAAAACGAATCTTTTTATCTTCTAAATGGGAAAGAACCATATTTTCTTTTGCCCAGGAAACCATTCCTTTGCTGGCATCAACATGTACAACTTCACTTGCTCCTGCAGCTGCACAAGCCATCGTAGCTCCTCCTGTATAAGCGAATAAATTTAATACTCGAATATCATCGCGTTTGCTGTCTTTGATTTTCTTCATCATAAAATCCCAGTTGGCAGCTTGTTCTGGAAATAATCCGGTATGTTTAAATCCGGTAGGTGAAACTTTGAAACGAAGTTCCTTAAATGAAATCGTCCAGCTTTCTTTAAACTTTTTCTTATACTCCCAATGGCCTCCGCCACTTTTACTTCTATGATAATGGGCATGAGGGTTTTTCCACAAGCTGTCTTCTGTATCAACAGGCCAGATAACCTGAGGATCAGGACGTCTTAGAATAATATCTTTCCATCTTTCCAGTTTTTCACCATTTCCAGCATCTATACATTCATAATCTAACCATTGATCTGCAACCTGATTCATAAAAATCCTCCCTGTCATTGTTTTCTGTATTATTATACATGATTTAAAGGGGATAGAAAAGAGATAAAAACATTCATCTTTTTTATGAGTTATAGTTTTATATGTTTTTAGAAAAGAATATCTATTTTTTTAAAAGAAGTGCTGCATATAGTTTTATGAAAATGCTTTCTTTTTGTGTAAGAAAAAGAAAAATGTGCTAAAATATAATAAAATTATGGATTAAAGGAGGTTTCGATCCTATGTTCAACAAATTGTATGATAATTGTTTTAAAACAGAGCTTCAAACAGAAGTTATTAAAGTTAAAGAAGATAAAGGAATGTACTGGCATGCTTTTAAGGATACCATATTCTATGTGGAAGGGGGAGGAATGGAAAGTGATATTGGTATGATTGATCGCCATATGGTCCATGGATTGAAGAAAGAAGATGGATATGTATGGCATCTGTTAGATGAAAAATTAGAAGGCAGTGTATTTATGAGCGTGAACCTTCATGAAAGGTTTCGTAAATGTCAGATTCATACGGCTCAGCATTTGATTAGTGCTGTTCTTCAAAATGTATATAATGTAAAAACATTATCACATCATGTAAGTGATGAGGTAAATGATGTAGAATTAAGTTTTGATAATTTTAATGAAAAAATGGCGATTGAACTGCAGGTTTTGTGCAATGGTTTGATTCGTGATGATTTGGCAGTTTCTATATTATATCCGACACATGCAGAGGCAAATGAATATTTAACTGATAAAGAAATCATGCGCTCAGATCTTCGTGTTGTAAGAATTGGTGTATTGGATTATACAATGTGTGGATGTATGCATGTGCCATCTTTACGTTATTTGCAAATGCTGTTTATTGAAGGATTTGAAAAGACGAAAAATGGTTATAAGATTCGTTATTTGGTTGGTGATCAGCTGCTTGACTGTATCAGACGCCGCTATCGTGTTTTAGATGAGGCAAGTGATACATTGGCAGTTTCTCATTTGTATCTTAATACAGGGGTCAGCCGTTTGTTAAGTGAAAACAAACAGCTTCGAAAACATGTGGATGAGTGGAAAGATAAATATATATCTTCCCTGGCTAGAGAACTTGGAAACAGCAAGGAAGAAGTTCTTGTGAGAACATTTGAAGATTTGGATTCAAAAGGAATGCATCGTTTGGCGCAAATGATTTGTGACAAATATCATAAGGCAGTTGTATTTTTAACTCGTGATTATGATAATGCGCATATTGTGATTGCTAAGCATGAACAAAGTAATTTTGATGTTAAGCATGTATTTGATCATTTTGTATCAGAATATCACATAAAAGGCTCTTGTAAAGGAAATACAGCACAAGGTGGAGGCCTTTATAGAGAAGAAATGGAAACGTATATGAAAACTTTGATCCTGTAAGATGTTTACAGGATTTTCTTAATCATGAAGAAATTCTTAAAATTGATAAGAGGATTCGTTTTTAAAGGAAATCTATGGTATACTTATAATCGCTTTATGGAGGTAAACTCATGAAACAAATAGTAAAAATGGTACTGCTTTCCTGCTGCATCTTTTCATTTCTGATGGTAAATGGCTGCAGTAAAAAGGAAGAGAACAAAAAAGAACAAATAACGGAAGAACCAAAGGAAAAAACACAACTGATTGAAAATCAGCAATATACTTCTCCTTTGAATCCTACAGAAAATCAGATACTTGCATATAATGATTTAAGTGCTGCAGTGGAAAAAGAAGATAATAAAGAAGAGGCAAAACAGGTTGCGATTAGTTTTGTTTATGATTTTTTCACATTGTCGAATAAAAAATCTGCTGAAGATATTGGCGGTCTGCAATTTATTCCAAGTAATAAGGTAGCTACTTTTATGCAGTATGCGAAATCTTATTATTACAGCAATTATTCTACAATTGTAAATGAATATGGAAAAGAAAATCTTCCAGAGGTAGATCAGGTTAGTGTCGAAAGCATGGAAGAGGCACAATTAGATTTTGGTAAATTTACAAATTCTGGATACATTATAAAACTAAAGGTAACTTATAAAGAAAATAAATTACCTCAAGAGGCATTAAAAACGAATATGACATTACGTATCAGCAATTTTGAAGACTTCTTATATGATCGAAGTGTTGATTATACAAAAGATCCTCTTGTTTTAAAACAGGAAACATATCAGATGTGCTGGAGAGTACTAGGGGTAGAGTAGGGAGTGAATCATCAGTCCTTTTTGAAAGGAGAAACTATGGCTATTGAAATTGTAGTAGAAAGTAAATTAGAAAAAGAAGAGGAACGTGAACAGTTTAGTTCTTATTTAAAACAGCTTTGTGAAAAGAAACAGTTAAAGATAGAAGATTATGATACAAGCGTTATTATTGAGGTGTGTCCTTATGGTTATATTGAGTGCAGTTATGAAGGACGTTTTGTATCGCTGGCAAGTGAAAGTGATGTAGCTGGTCCTGGTTTTCATGCTTATGTGTGCTCTTTTATTGATGAAGTTATTGCGGATAATAACAGTATGAAATGGGAAGTTAGTGATCCTGCAAAATATTATGAGGAAAGAAACTTTGAAAATTTAAAATATGGTACATTTTATCGCTGGCTAAGAGATATTCGTGAGTATGCGGGAAAAAATGAAATAAACGAGATTTGCTGGAATAATGATTTTTACAGACCATCTTCTCTAGAAAATCATCTTGTAACACCACTTGGATATATTTCCCTGGAAGATTTTTTAAATCGAGATATAGAGGATCTAGCTAATGATTTCTTTATTTGGAATACACAAGAACGTGATGCACGATTTTATCGCAATTGTGCTTTAGCGCTTCTATGTAAAGATGGATTCTTTTCTTATAGTGCTATGAATGAATTTACAGATAAAATGGCAAATACAATTATAGATTATTTAGAGGCAGCATATGAAAAGGATGATACGGAAGCATTGCCTATGAAGGAATATCGCTTATTATGTAATGCAATTTATCGACAGGAAGCTATCAAACATGCAAATTTACTTGAACTGCATAATGCAGGATATAGGAAGAATACAATCTATTATCCTTTTGGAAACTGGGATATCCCAATGGATGGATTTGCGGAAAAAAGTTTTGATAAAAGTACACAGACCATGCATTTTATGGCACCATACAAAAGTGCAGATACACCATGGGAATGGATGGTAAAAGTGAATGCCTATACTTTTGATGCGGAAGTTTCCAATTATGTGGAAGCTATAAAACATCCATCAAAAGAAACGATAGAAGAATTTTCTATATGCTCAGAAAACTGCGATGGAAAAGGAATCGTAGAAAATCTAGGAGAATATTTACGTATTCTTGTACAATTTAATCATGAACATGATATGTTGTTTATAGAAGGTTTTGCGAGTGATGAAGCATCAATACATAAATTAAAAACATATTGTGAACAGGTCGTACACCAGGTAAGGGAAGAAGAAACGATTAAAAATTAGAAGAGATGTAATATTTCTTCTTTTTTTATACAGAAATGGAATAAGTATAGAATGTGATTTTGTATAAATATACATATAAGCTCTTAAAAAGATACTATATAATTCTAAAATAAAGAAATAATTACATATTTTACTCTTTGTTTTTCTTAAATAGAGGAAAAAGATAAGAAGTATCCTATAATTAAAAAAACAAGAGGTGGAGTATGGCAACGTTAACAGAAATCAATCATATCGTTGGAAAAGCAATTCGAGAAGGTATGCAGAGAAAAAACATGACACAGCAGGAACTTGCAAATGCGGTGGGTTCTACACAACGTTCGATTTCGTCTTATGTTACAGGAAAAACACAACCTCCTTTGGATATTTTAAACAATATTTGTAAAGAATTGGAAATAAGTATGGATCAGATTCTGCTGCTTCCTGTGTATCATCATCCAAGCCGTATTGTGAGTGAGAAAGATGAAATTGAATATATAAGTCAGCTGGATGGTCTTTCCGCATTAAAGAAAAAAGAGTTTGTACAAATTGTTCGTCAAATGCGTAAATTAATTAAATAGCTGGAAATTTTTCCCAAAATAAGGAAAATACTCCAGTTTTTTTACTTTTATTTAAATATTTCTGATTTCTATACCACTTGCTATATAGACAAATTTCTGTATTCCTCTATACTATATATAAGAGGGTGACTATATATGGAAGAAAACATAAAAATGAATGTAACAAAAGAAGAATTAGAAATTATACAGTTTTATAGAAATCTTAGTGAAGAAAAGAAAGAAATATTTCAAGAGTTCATATGTTCTTTGAAAAATATGATGCAAGATTTTAATGATTAGTGTTTTTGTCTTCTCTTTTTTGATAAAATAAAAGAAAAGAAAGAGGAGAGAAATATGGAAGAAAAAGCAAAGGTTTACTGGTGTGATTTTCGTGCAGTTCCTGGAACGAATTTATTAGAAAAGCTAAAAAGACTTATGCGTCATGCAGGAATTAAAACAATTGATTTTGATAAGAAAATGGCTGCGATTAAAATTCATTTTGGTGAACCGGGAAATTTATCTTATCTGCGTCCGAATTACGCAAAAGCTGTTGCAGATGTGGTGAAAGAATTAGGAGGAATGCCTTTTTTAACCGACTGTAATACGCTGTATGTGGGAAGAAGAAAAAATGCACTTGATCATTTAGAAACAGCGTATGAAAATGGGTTTTCTCCATTTTCTACGGGGTGTCATGTATTGATTGGAGATGGATTAAAAGGAACAGATGATATAGAAGTCCCAGTTCGTAATGGAGAGCTTTGTAAAACTGCGAAAATAGGAAAGGCCATTATGGATGCAGATGTTTTTATTTCGCTAAGTCATTTTAAAGGACATGAATGTACTGGTTTTGGCGGAGCGTTAAAAAATATAGGTATGGGTTGTGGTTCCAGAGCGGGAAAAATGGAACAGCATAATTCAGGAAAGCCAAGTGTAGATACAAAGTTATGCAGGGGTTGTCATGTATGTGAGAAAAATTGTGCGCAGGATGCCATTTACTTTGATGAAAATCGTCATGCGCATATCGACCATGAACGTTGTGTAGGTTGCGGAAGATGTTTAGGTTCCTGTAATTTTGATGCGATTTATAACGAAAATTCCAGTGCAAATGATGATTTAAATCGAAAGATTGCGGAATACAGTATGGCAGTAGTAGATGGACGTGATAATTTCCATATAAATCTTGTTATGGATGTATCACCGTATTGCGATTGCCATCCAGAAAATGATTTGCCGATTATTCCTGATGTTGGAATGTTTGCATCCTTTGATCCAGTTGCGTTAGATCAGGCTTGTGCTGATATGTGCAATAAGATGGATGTAACAAATGGAAGTTTATTGGATGAACATATCCATGCACATGACTTTAAAGATCATCATGATCATTTTACAAATGTGAGTCCTCAAACAGATTGGAAAGTATGTCTGGAACATGCAGAAAAGATTGGGTTGGGGACAAGAAACTATGAGCTAATAAAGGTGCAGTAATTATGTCAAAAAAAGTATCGACTTCAATAAGCCGATACTTTTTTAATGAAACATATCTTTCTTTTTGAAAATCAATGTAGCAATAATACATGCGACTATCGCAATCAATGCTGGAATCCACCACATAGTGCCATCAAATCCATTTACGTTCATTCCATAGAAACTGAAAATGATGTTTGGAATTGCCATTACGATGGTGATAACCGTTAAAACCTTCATCACGATATTTAAGTTATTGGAAATAACAGAAGCAAAAGCATCCATTGTTCCAGATAAGATGTTGGAATAAATATTACACATTTCAATTGCTTGGTGAATTTCAATCAAAACATCTTCCAGTAAATCCTGATCTTCCTCATAAAGTTTGATTAACTTACCACGCATGATCTTATTTAAAGTAACCTCATCTGTTTTTAGTGAAGTAGAGAAATAAACAAGAGATTTCTCTAATCCAAGCATTTGAATAAGTTCCTGATTACGCATGGATTGATGCAGACGTTTTTCCGTACGTGAAGATACACGATCAATCTGACGCAAATAAATCAAGAAACGCTGTGCGATTTTTAATAACAGTAAAAGCAGGAATCGTGTTTTCATATCTGTATTCATGCCACGTATTCTTCCTTTTGCCATATCTTCGATATTTAAATTATCATATAAACAAATCGTTACAATATAACCCTTCATAATAACAACCCCTAATGGAAGTGTTGTATATAACAAGGTATTTTCATCCGCTGCATCATCTTCATCGGCATTTGGATAATCGACAATAACTAATGTTTGTGCTTCATCATCATCATAGTCAATATGTGAACTTTCTTCTTCATCTAAGGAAGCTTTTACGAATTCAGGCAAGACACCAATTTCATTAATCAGATAATCAATTTCCTGCTGTGTAGGAGCAATTGCGCTAATCCAGCATCCATGCTGCGGCGCATCTATTTTTTTTGTAATTCCATCTTCAAAAGTTTTGTAAAATTCTAACATAGTTTCCCTCCTCTTTTACAGGAGGATCGTGTAACATGCCTCCTGCATATATATTATTTTATACGTATTCGAATAAGGACTTTCGGGTTCTGGAGACATGACATACACCTTCTTTCTCTAACTTTCTGTATTATAGCACAGAAAAACTGCTAAGATAACAAAAAAACCTCTAAAAGAGGATTTTTTGTTTCAGACTGTTGACAAAGGTGTCGACAGTCTATTTTTTATATGATAGAATAAAAAAGGCAAAAAGATTCCTATTTTACCCAAAAACATATGGTTCTTTTTGCCTTTTATAATGCTTAAAATGGTATAATAAAAGTGGGTAAAATAGGAGTGATTACATATGGCAATGACAAAAAGAAATGGAAAAAATGATACTATCATACTGAATACAATAGAAGAATTAGTACCACAGGATCATGATGTTA
>ENA-OQKN01000300-OQKN01000300.1-human-gut-metagenome-genome-assembly--contig:-NODE-300-length-60103-cov-28.010954_pt1 | contig 60103 bp, 70 predicted proteins | sample MGYA00242776_ERZ504794 | MGnify/ENA primary metagenome ERZ504794 (study PRJEB26092, sample SAMD00036434) | human gut metagenome | host: Homo sapiens | study: EMG produced TPA metagenomics assembly of... | reverse complement strand
AAATCAACGCATAATCGCCGGGAACGCCCAGTTTGCGGGCATCGCGGCAGGTCGAGGGGTCCGTTTTACTACCGGATTACTACTTTTGGGGAAGGGCCTTGGGATGCGAGAGACCCCCATAAGACCACATTCATGACATTGAAGTAACACATGATTCCATAAACATATAAAAAGACGCCACGAGTCGGTTGCAGCGACTCATGGCGTCTTCCCAAGCGACAGCCCCGACCTACTGGGAGTCTTTGCTTGTTTACGGGCAACCCGAAGAGACAAAGCCTAGGGGGAATTAGATGGAAGGTCCGTGGCCGAGAGGCACCCGCCCCCAGAGCACCGTTGCGAGACGGTGCGAATCTGACTCGCAATGCGAATCCGACTGCATCTGGAACTTTATCATAAAAGGCGATGAATGGAAAGAGACCCCCGGTGTGGAGAAGGCACCGGGGGTCTCTTCGCCCCAGAGGAAGGAATCTGGGAGGAGTGGAAGGGATGACGGGGAACTGCGGTTCGGGTACGACCCGGCCATCCACGCAAGGCGATTACGAGTATATCACAGGCCGAGGCGCTTGCGCATGGCCTCGCGCATCTCCATCTTCTTTGCGGCGCGACGGTTCGAGCCGTTGAACTCGATGGGATAGCAGCGCTCCAAGATGCGGTCGAAGACGCGTTTCCAAGCCTCATCGCCGGACGCGTCGTTGATTCGCCTCGGGTCGAGGTTCGTGGTGATGACCATGGGCTTGCCCGATTTGTAGCGCCCGTCGATGATGGTGTAGACCTGCTCCATCATGTAGCTCGTGTTACGCTGAGCACCCAAGTCCTCGATGAGAAGCAGGTCGTAGGAGAGCACGCGGTCGAGTTTGCTCTGGCGTTTGTCGAACGACTCCTCCATGAGGTTCACGATGTAGCGGACATCCGTCTGAAACGCGGAGAAGCCGAGGTCGATGACGCGGTTAGCTATCGCCGAGGACATATACGATTTGCCGGTGCCGACATCGCCGAGCAGGAGAAGGCCGTAGGGGTCCTTCGGGTCGAAGGTAGCCGCATAGCGCTCGCACAGCGACGACGTGTTGGGGGTCTTGCCGTCATCTGCCTCGAAGGTGCAGTCGCGGTAGAAGCCGCTCGCCGGAAAGCACTCCTTGCGCATCTGCTCCGCCTTCACTCGGCGCTCCTCGGCCTTCTTGCGCTCTTCGCGCTCGCGCTCCTCGGCCTTCGCGCATTCACATGGGATGGGCACGATGCTTGAGCGCCCAAGCGCCTCGCAGGTCAGCCTCATCTCTTTCGGTGTCCCGCACTTTCCGCAGATGAGAAGGCCTTCCTCATTGCGATGGTCTCCGTGTCCGCTCTCCTTCGGTGCGGTTTGGGTCACATCGACCCGGTTCAACGTCTCGTTCAATTTCTCCATGTCCTGCCTCTTCCTTTCTTCCCACAGCCGATGAGAACCGTTTCTCGAGCTTTTAATGGGTGCCTTGCGTACTTACTCGCACATGGTCGGCAAATCCCCGCAAATCCAATCTCGTGCCTTGCAGCTACATCAATACGTGCCGTCGAAGTGCATCTCCATGGCGGTCATGTAATCGACCCCGTGCTTCTCCATGATGTCGTCGATGCTCATCTCCGGTCGGGCAGGTGCCGTTGATTGGGCCTGCACCTGGGCCTTGGGTGTCATTCCTCGCTCCGCGTCCCTCCTTGCCCAGGTGCGGATGGTGGCGAGGTGGTTCTTGTAGCTCTTGCCGCTGCTGTCCATGTACGTGCTCAGGCGGTCGATGCGCTCCTGCCAATCTGCGGGGAACTCGGCCTTGAGCTTCGAGAGGTCGGTGTCCGTCAACTTGACGTTGTCGTAACACCCATAGGTGCCCTTCTTCTCGGGGGCAGCCTTCGCCGGGGCGGTCGCATATCCATCGGTACTTGTTCCCTTTTTACTTTCTCCATCCGTATTTGATTGCTTAGTACTTAATTGCGCTTGATTCTCCACATGTGGGTTATCCAGTTGTGGTTTATCCACATGTTGATTTTCCACATGTGGGTTTTCATCTTGTGGATAGTCCGAGAAGGTCCAGAGCCAGTCGGTGATTTTTCCCTTGTCGTCGCGGATGCACTCGCGAGTCAGATAGCCATTTGCCTCCAACTCCTTGATGGCGGAGCGGATGATGCTCTCTCCGTCAGACGGGAGGATTGAGGTCAGCCCTGCCGTGCTGAAATTCCAGTTGTCAGGAAGCGAGAGCATGGTGCTCAGGAGTCCCCGCGCTTTGAGTGACAGGTTGCTCTTGAAAACTTGGTTGTCGATGACCGTGAAATTGCTCTTGCGTGCTTTACGAAGAACCGCCATAGATGTTTTCCTTCCTTTTGGTGCCGTGAAGGGGCCGTCAGGCGACGGCGCTTCCCGTCTCCGTCAACGTGTACCAGTTGCGGTAATCGGGGTCGAGACCGTCATATTCGCGCTCGGCGATGAGACCGCCTTCGCGAAGCTCCCTCAAGGCCGCAGTCGCCTGACGGAGGCTCATGAAGGGGAACATCATCCAAAGGTACTCGGGCGACACATGCACGTAAGCGCGACCGCACGACTTGAAATAACCGACCTGCGACCCGTCGGGTAACCGCATCAGGTGCGCGATATGATTGAGCACGACTGCGGCGCGGATGCCGTGCTCCGTCGCCACGTCAGCATCGAAACTGACCTCCATGTAAGTGCCTCCAAACGACAATACCCCGTGGCGATTGCGGACACCACGGGGTATTTCTATATATTTCCCGCCACGAGGGCTGAGAAAGCTAAGTTGTCCGGTTCCGCAATAAACCTCGATACCGAGGATACACCATTCGGCGATGGGATGCACATGACGCGGCGGTTCCATATTTCCACCACATTTGTAGTAAGATAGTCTCCTACAATACTTGCAATATGCCATATCACTCTCCACGTATCCTTCACACACCCATTTAATTATTTATAGGGACACGCGCGAGGGGTAGCCGAGTGCCAAATCGGTCGGGAATGTGAAATGTGGGTGCCGAAAGCGCCGTGGTGTCGTATCATCGAGTCAGTCATTTCTGCTTGATGAGTTGCAGCAGAGACGGGAGACCCGCAGGGGGAGGCATCTGCCATCCGCTGCGGGTTTTTCCCTTTTGCGGCCTACCAGTCCGCCTGCTTCTCATCCTCGGCCATGTCGATGGTTTCCGGCATTTCGGTCACATCCTCGACCGCATCGGGTTTCCCTGTGCGCTTCGGCTTCGAGGAGCGCTTGAACGCGTCAAGCGCCTCCTTCGCCTCCACAGGCGTGCGCGGGTCGGTGACCGCCATGAGCCGGATGTCCTCGGCGTTGTCGGCGAGCCAGCCTTGCAGCCCTTCGAGGTCGATGTCGGTCCAATCCGCGCCGAGTGTCTTGAGCACGGTTTCGCCGATTGCCGCGAGGGTCGCGGCTTTCCACTTCCTCGCCTGCTCGCGCTCCTTGGCGGCGGCTATCTTCCTTTGCTCCTTGAGCGCGGCGGCCTGTCGTTTCAGCTCATCGAGCTTCCCGTCGATTTCCGATACCGTTGCCATGTTAGGTCCTTTCCGTCTATTTGCCGACATGAGCCTCCATTATATGCCAGAGCCGGTTTCCCATCCTTTCAACAGCCTGCGGGTCGGGTTGGGAACCCTCCGGCCATTGAAAGCGTGGAAAACCGACCGAGGTGGTTGCCTTGTTATCATTATAGTATAGTGGTATACTAGCAATGTTGTTTTATATACGGCATCTGCCGTTCACGGGCGGGTGCCCGTCGGGAGAGGAGTTCAATCCATGGGTTTGAGGGACATGTACAGGGCCGGGGACATCATCGAGTACGAGGGAGGCGGGCGCGACTACCTCGTGTCAATCGAGGGCGAGGAGGGCCTGTGGGTGAATGCCTGCAACCCGTCGTGGGTCGAGCGCGGGCTTCGCGGCTTCTGCGATGAGTGCCACCCGTTCTTCGCCGACTGCCTGTACGAGGGTGTCGAGGTCGTGGGCCACTTCGGCGAGGGCACCGTCGAGGATGCCCGCCGATGGTACGGGGAGAACAAGGCGTTATATCGGGGCTGAGTGTGTTACGATGGACGGGCCGTCTCCTTTCTTGACGGTGGTTGCATATGGGGACCGGCGGGGCGCTGACGCGCACCCCCGGTCCCCTTGTCCGATTGGAGTCAAATCATGGAGAACCAGAACGACCAAGTGCTCGTGACGCGCAAGACGTTCCTCACGGGCGGTCAGAAGGCGGGCTACCTCTTCGCGGGCCTGCTCGGCGGTGCGGGATGCGCAATCTTGGCGTCCTTGTGCAACATGGACGCGCCGTACCGCTCCGATTGCACGAAGTTCGCGCTCATCGGCCTCGGCATCCGAATCGCGCTGTCGGTCATCGGCTACATCGCGATGCTGCCCTTCACGGCGATGCTCTACTGATTACCCGATAAAGGCTAGGAAAAGACCCTCTCGGCGGCTCGATGCCACGGGAGGGTCTTTTCATGCCGGGATGATGAGAAGGCAGGGAGAGAGGAGGGAGGGTGACGGCTATGGCAAGGGCGGTGCAGTAGGCGCGGTGATGCGGTTCGCATGGGTGACGGATGGGGGAGGGCAGGGATAGGGGCAAGCCCCTATGACCCATGTTCCCTGCGGGGGCGGCTTTGTGGAGAGGGCGTGTAGGAATGTAGTTTACTACATTGATAGCATGGTAGGTTGATATAATTAAGCCACAGGCAACCGAGAGAAAGGAACCGGATATGTTCGAGCCGAAGTGCGACTGGTGGAGGAAGATTAAGTGGGAGGACAAGACGGTCCTGTTGAAGGGCATCCTCTCCATCAAGCGCGAGGATTACGGCAGGTTCGTCGAGCTGGCGCTTGACGCGGGCATGAGGGAGGCGCTTGCCGGGGATTACGACGAGGAGACGCAGACCGGCGAGTTCTGGTTCGATGCAGAGAAGGAGGGGCCGCGCGGCATCCTCGAATGGCTTGGGTTCTCGGCGGATGAGACCGAGGGGGGCTTGGAGTGTGTCTGCTTTGAAGACAGCGGGTACGGTGCATACAGGGACGACATGGGACGCGCCGTCTTCGAGGCCTGCGCCCCCGTCATCGGGGCGGGTTCCGTCCTTATGTTCATGGAGAACTGGGACGAGGCCGAGGAGAAGGACCCTCGCATCTGGCGATACACGTTCGATGGCGAGAAGATGCACGTCCAAGATGGTCGCTTCATCTTCGACTAGGCGGCAAGAGGGGCATCCGCGAGGGTGCCCCTATTCTTATGGAGAGTCTATGTGGCATACTGTATTACCACTTTTGTAGTATTGTAGGTTGCTATAATTAAGGCAACGCAAACCGCGAGGGAAGGAAACCCACCATGAAGCGCAACGACCTGAACGCCATCATCACGGGCATCGTGCATCGCTACATCGAGGACGGATGGGTCCTTGAGATGTGTAATTCGAGTTACAGCGATGTCGTGGGCGTGCATTTTCTCTCCCGTGGCCGCGAGCGCGTCGCGGTCGGCATCCGCCGCCCGGAGTTGAAGGAGGTGAGCGATGACGCTCGATTCGCGAACTTGCAGGGGCTGGACTCGCGCATCCTGTTCGAGTGCCGCGCCCCGAAGGGGTCCTTCGATTGGGTCGAGCCTGAGAACGTCATCAGCGAGCGCGTGTTCTTCAAAGTCGATGGTGACTGGTACGTCGATGATGCCCGTGAGGCGGATGGAGCGAAGGCAAAGAGGCGCGAGAGGGCGAGGCGCGACTTCTACCGCAATTCCTCTCCCCGTTCGTTCCACCCCACCAAGGCGTTCCTCGACAAGTGGGTTCGCGGAATGTACGGATGGAAGAACGTCAAGCCCTCGGATGTCGTCATAGCGAAGGGGACGTGCGCAGAGGGGATTTATTACCTTGTGCGGAAGACCGTCGGCAATGGGGACTGTTTCTCGGTCACGAGCTTTTGGAAGCGATAGGCGCGGCATGGGAGGGGCACCGGAAGACCGGCGGCCCCTCCTTGGCATGTGGCGGGTTCGCCGCGTGTAGAAGATATGGAGGATACTACATTCCAACTATACTGGCATTGTAGTTTGCTATATTGGTAGTGCCGATAAGGCAGGTAGTCACATCCGAGTAGATTGGATTCAGGCATGGCAATCAACCGAGTCATCATCGAGGGCAACCTGACGCGCGACGTGGAGATGCGCGCAACCGCCAGCGGCCTCGCGGTCGCAGGGTTCACCGTCGCGGTCAACGAGAAGCGCAAGAACGCCGAGGGCGAGTACGTCGATGCCCCCGTGTTCGTCAAGTGCTCCCTGTTCGGCACCCGCGCCGAGAAGCTGTCCAAGTACCTCCTCAAGGGCACCAAGGTCACCATCGACGGCAAGCTGCGCTACTCGCAGTGGACCAAGGACGATGAGAAGCGCCATGAGCTGAGCGTCATCGTTGACCAGCTTGAGTTCAGCGGCGGCAAGCGCGAGCAGACCGGCGATGCGCCTGCTCCTGAACTCGACCTCTATGACGAGGACATTCCGTTCTAGGGTTCGAGAGGAGACCGGTCGTGTTCGCAATCGGCTGGGGTTTCCTGATGCTGGCGGTCATCCTCGCCGCCGCCAGCATCTCCCACGATTCCACGTACATCTTCGCGAGGAGGAAGATGACTCGCAAGAGGGCGCTGCAAATCGGCTTCCTGTCGATTATGGCCGTCATGTTCCTCCTCGCATCGTTCCTAGGTTGATGGAGGTGCCGGATGGCAAGGTCGGATAAGGTCGCGATGTGCATCATGCGCTATATGGTCCCGCTCATCTTCGCCGTGGAGTTCATCGCCATAGCCGCGCTGGCATGGTCGCTGGGAGGTCCGCGATGGGCTTTCGGTGCCGTGGCGGCTGTGGCGCTCATGCTCCTGTTCTCCTATGCGTTCTGCTGCATGGCCGCAGTCTCAGACGGGTACGGTCCCGATGAATCGGAAGGGAAGTGATGCCGATGGCCTCGAAGGGTCTTCATCGCGAACGTCCGTGCAAAGGCTTTGGCAGAAAAGGGGTTGGATTGACCATCGCGGTTGCAGCGGCAGTCCCCTTAGCGGTCATCGTCGCCTTGGCACTCGGTTGTTACGTCGGTTTGAACACCACCGGCGTGGTCATGGTTTCGGTAGGTTTCACCCTGCTTCTCACCCTCTATACCGTGACGGTTCGCGCCCTTTGCTTGGAATACCGCAAGAGCGGCCTCGCGGATTAAGCAACTCATGAATCAAGACGAGAAAGGACTGATGTATATGTTCACGATTCTGTTCCTCAACCAGAAGGGCGGTGTCGGCAAGACCACCCTCGCCGACGAGCTGGCGTTCGCGCTTGAGCGCCGAGGCTCCACGGTGGCGTTCGTCTCCACCGACCCGCAGGGCGGCTCCGTCCACGAGGTCTGCGATGACCCGGACTACGCCGAGTCCTGCGATTACCAGATTGTCGATACGGCGGGCGTCCTGAACGACGGCATGGGCGATTGGTGCCGCGCCGCCGATGTCATCCTCATCCCCATGCTCCCGAGCACGCGCGATGTGGAGCCGACCATGCGCACCTACCAAATCGCCAAGGACTCCGGTACGGACGCGACGATACGTCTCGTGGTCAACAACTTCTACGCGTTCGGCAAGCTCGACAAGCAGCTCGTGGAGTTCCTTGAGTCAGAGCAGGTTCCGGTCATCGCGAAGGTGCCCCGCGCGGTCGCGCTCTCGCAGGCCGCAGCCGAGGGCAAGTCGGTCGCGGAGCACAGTCCGCACAGCCACGTCATCCCGGCTCTTGAGGAGCTGGCAGATTCCATCATCAACGAGAAGGAGAAGAAGTATGTCTAACAACAGCAACGCCTTCATGGCCTCCGCGAAGAAGTCCAAGCGCCAGCAGGCCTCCATCCAGCACGCGCAGCCGGAGGTCGATGAGCTGGTGTGCATCAACGTCCGCATCCCGAAGTCCATGCACACGAGGCTTCAATATCACAAGGTGGAGACGGGTGAGAATATGACCGTCCTCATCAACCGCCTCCTCGAAGCCGAGTTCGCGTAGGCGGTGCGCGATGGGAAAGCGAATCGGGGTGTACAAGTACATCCATGCGCTCCCCCGCGATGCCTACGGGAACCGCTATCGCATCGGGGGCAAAATCCTCTCCCAGAAGTTCGGTCTGGGTACGGTCATCGGGGTCGCGCGTGGCGGCGATGGGCGCATCTGCGTCGTCTGCAACTTCCGCGCGGCCTACGGCGAGGCGGGCAAGTTTACCTCTAAATGGCGCACGTGGCTCGTGCCCGCCGAGGAGGGCGTCGCGGTCGAGGTGAAGGAGGAGACGGATGTCGAAGCCCGATAAGCCCATATTCAACCAACAGGGCGGACGCGGGAAGCTCTACGGCCCGACTCATGGGGCGACGTACATGGGCACGTACCAGATGCCCGACGGCAAGATGGACCGCCGCATGTTCAACTGCGCCACCAACAAGGACGCCATCAAGGCCTACACCGATTGGTGCGCCGACATGGACGCGCGAATCTTGGAGGAGATGGAGGAGAAGGTGCGGCCCAAGGCGAAGGCGCAACAGCCGAAAGAGAAGCCTGCATACACGGAACCGTTCAAGAAGGACGAAGTGAAAGGAGCCGACATGGCGACAACGGCAGATGCGAAGCTCGACAAGATTTACGTCGTGATGGTGGTCGGCGGCGTGGCCGTCGCGTGGTGCGAGTCATTCGACAAGGCGGTGGCCGTCTGCGACGCACTCACCCTCGGTGCGAAGGCAAGCGGTTTCGCCGCCACCTACGATGTGGTCGAGGTCAAGAAGTGGACGGCGTAGAGATGGGGTTCGAGGTTCTGGATAAGGCATGACGATGGGTGCGATATGACGAAGAGGTTGAGCACATCGAAACGTGAGCGCAAGCGTGCCGAGCACAAGCGCTATTACACACAGACGGCCTTCAAGTACGAGCGGCGAAAGTGGACGGATGACGAGGATAAGTTGGTTCTCATCCAGAGGATTCCCGATAGAGAGCTTTCACGAATCATCAAGCGCTCGATGAAGTCCATCTCGAACCGCCGCTGGCGATTGCGCAAGGCGGCATCTGAGAACAAGCAGACCGGCTTAGCCGGAGAGTGAGGAGTATCAAGATGGAGAACAACAACCTGCCCGAGATGACCGACGAGCAGCGCAAGGCCGCGCTTGAGCGTGCCGCAGAGGCTCGCCGCGAGCGCACGGAGTTCAAGGGACTCGTGAAGACGGGGGAGATTTCCCTTGTGGATGCCCTCGATGATGACCGTGCCAAGCGCATCCGCGTCCACGAGTTCCTGATGTGCATCCCCGGCATCGGCAAGGCCAAGGCCGATGACATCATGCGCAAGCTCGGCATCGCCGAGAACCGACGCGTGCAGGGTCTCGGTAGCCGACAGCGCGAGGGAATCGTCGAGTTGGTCGCGAAGTTGAAGTAGGAACACGGAGCCGCCCGTTTGGGCGGTTTCCCATATCAGTCGTCCGCGACGAAGGGAGACGCAATATGGACGAGCGTAAGAACAAGATGACCGACCAACGCTATCGCGAGATTCTTCCGATGGCCTACATGACCGCCGCAATCGAGAAGGGCCGTCAACCCAGACCCGTAGAAGTAGGTCTATGCGCAAGGGCAATCGTCGATGCCGAGGATGAGAACAACCTAGCCTATCGCGTGGCGATGGCGACCAAGATTCACTGCACCATCGTCGGCGTGAAGCGTGTCTCCACGAAGACCGGTTACGACAAATACGAAATCACCTACCGCACGTTCGGGAAGGACGAGGACGAGACGATTCCGTCTCCGCTCATCGGAGATTTCCGATACGGCAAGGTGACCGAATGGCTGTGGGCCAAGAAGAACGACGACGGTACGGACTACTGGCCCGGAAGGCGTGCTGTGCTTTACAAGCACAACGACCCGCCCAAGGAGGGCGACATGTCGAGCGCGGGTTACCGCTGCTGCGTCTTCGCTGAAGCCCTCGACAAGTAATTCTGATTATCACTTTCTGAGACACGCCGCTTCGCATTACTGCCCTTCGCAGATTCCGGTTCGCCGCCATCCAGAAAACGGCGCGACCGATTTTGAGAATCACACGATTGTCGGTTCGCGGAGTGGCGTTCTCATGCCGAGGCGTAGGGCATTCATCCGTTCGCGAGCGTCTGAAAATACATGACTGCCAAGTCGGGAAAAACCAAATTATCTGTCTGCGTTTCGCGAATTTGAGAAAGGTGGGGCGGCGGCACCCCACCTTTCTGTCTCCCTCCGCAAGCTCCGGGAGACACCGCCTTCCCGGCCAGAAAATAGGGGCGGCGGCACCCCTATTTCCCGTCCGGGAAGGCTCTCGCACTGCTACAATAGCAGTGCTCACCGACCAAGGTCGCTCTTCGAGTTGCAAGATTTGGGAAGTGTGGCCACAAACGCGGTAAAACCGCATTTGAACCACCCTTCCATCTTGCTTTCGGACGGCTTTAGGAGCCTACCCGAAAGGGGGTTCTCGCCCGTTAATCAGGTACCTAAAGATAGGCACCAGACCACCGTTCTCCAACCGGCGAAAAGGCGGCTTTTCGCAATCCCAGAACTTGGAAACGGCGGCGGCACCGTTTCAAAAGTTCCGTTTTATGAAAGTGAGGATAAGAGATTGGAGAATAGAGAGATATGGCTGAAAGTCCGAGTGACAAATAAGGAGAGGCAAATCCTGAAACGCAAAGCCAAGAAAGTCGGCCTCACCGTTTCCGATTTCGTGCGCAGCTCGCTCATCCACTCGGACAACCTGACCATCACCGTCATCGACACCTCGGTTCTCAGCAAGACGCTCTTCGAGTTGCACAAGCACGGCGTGAACCTGAACCAGCTCATGAAGTTCTGCAACACCTACGGACTCGATGCGTTCAACGAGAGCCATGTCATCCCGACCCTTGAGAACGAGCGCACCGTGTTCTTGCAGACTAAAGCGGCGCTCTTGTCTCTTGAGGAGGAGGCACGGAAAGGAAACGTCATGGTCAATTTGGAGATAGATGACGATATGGAAGAGGATATTGAAAATGGGGATTTCTAAAGACAGGGCATTAGCGATGGGGAGGAGCATCAGAACTCTGCGAAGTAAACGTAACCTCACCCAGAAGGAGTTAGCAGAACTAAGTGGTGTCAGCGAATCATCGCTGAGAAGCTATGAGCTTGGTGCTCATTATCCAAAGGAAGAGTGCATAGTGGCGATTGCCGAAGCTCTCGGCGTACCACCTGAAACTCTCGACACATGTAATATAGCAACTGAACTTGAGTTGCTTCATGCTTTGTTCAGGGCAGAAGACCAGCTTGGCATTTTCATAACTTGCTATGGGCTTGTCGGAGGAGGGAGTGAGAGGATGCAAGTGGCGATGGATAAGTGGTGCCGGATGTCATTCAAATTGCAAGATGGCGAGATAACCGGAGAGGAGTATCAAGATTGGAAAGACACCTATACGTTTGATTAGAAGGCATGTGATATTGATGCTCACCATCCAGCCGAAGGACGATGCGTTCTGCACTGTCAAATGCAAAGCCAAGCACAATAGGAAATGCGATGCGATGGAACGCTGGTACGAATGCTCCAAGTGCGGCCACACATTCATCCATGGTTTCAACTTGAACGAGCGCCGCGTACTCGCCGGGCTACCGGCGAAGTGCCCGCACTGCGAACGCAGAGTCCTATATTGGATGTAAGGAAATCAAGGACAGAAAGGACAACTGACATGGATTCCCAAATCGAGCTTTACCCGCACAACCAGATTGCCTACGACAAGCTATGCGATATGCTCTCGCAGAGCGACCGCGCCTGCGTCATCCAGCCGACGGGCACTGGCAAGTTCGTCATCATCGCGAAGCTGGTTCAGGACAACCCAGACAAGCGATTCCTGCTCCTCGGTACGAACGACTATATGTTCATCGACCAGATGGACAACCTTGAGAAGATAGCACCGGGCTTCCATCCCGATAACCTGCAATTCAAGACGTACTCCGCTGCGATGGTACATGCAAGGAGCGAGCATGTCACTTTACAGTACGACTACATCATCCTAGACGAGTTTCATCATTGCGGGGCACCGGAGTGGAGCAAGGGTGTCCAGTGGTTCATCGACGGCAGCCCCGATGCCAAGCTGCTCGGTTTCAGCGCGACCCCAATCCGCTTCTCTGATGACGGGCGAGATATGGCCGATGAGATTTTCGAGGGCAACATCGCCAGCAGCATGGAACTTGAGGGGGCTTGGCTTCGCGGCATCCTGCCCATCCCGAAGTACATCATCACCCTCTATGATGCACCGAAGGAACTGGCTGAGTTGAAGGTCTCCATCGAGAAGGTCAAGGACAAGAAGAAATACTCGAAGTTCACGAAGAAGTACGAGGAGTTGCGCCGCTCACTGCAAGATGCCAAAGGGGTTGACACGGTCATCGCGAAGCACTTGAAGAAGAGCGATGCGAAGATAATCGTGTTCTGCCCCAACAATGAGAAGCTGCAAGAGTTCATGGCGTTGAGCCATGAATGGTTCCATGGTGTGAACGAAGTCATCCACACCTACAAGACGACCAGTGCAGACCCAAATGGCTCAGAGGACTTCCAGATGTTCAAGGACGACGACAGTGACGCACTCAAGGTGCTCTACTGCATCAACCAGCTCAACGAGGCCGTGCATATCAGCGGCATCGACGCAATCGTGATGGTCCGTCCCACGAAATCGCCCGTCATCTTCCACCAACAGCTCGGTCGCGCCCTCAGCTCCGGCAGCAACGGAACGCCTCTCGTGTTCGACCTCTGCAACAACTTCGGTTCACTCGGCGGCATCACTGGCATGCAGGAGCGCTTGGAACGCGCATATGGTGAGATGACGGAATGTGGCGAGAAGCCGGTTCACGCCCCGAAGGAGTTCGAGGTCATCGACGAGATTAAGGACCCGCGAGAACTCGCGGCTGAACTTCGCGAGGCGTTGAATCCGAAGATGAGCATCGACGATAAGATTGCCTTCCTTGAGGAGATTGCGGCGCAAAACGGAGGACGACTGTGAGTAAGAAGCCTTCACATTCTCTTGAAAGTCGAGTCATCTCTTACTTGAGGTGGAATCTAAATCGTTTGTCTGAGAGACAGATAGAAAGGCTTGATGCCATAGGTTTCAACTGGGAGATAAAGAGCCGTCGTACCCCAGAGGAAAAAGTTGCCCTTTATGTGAGTATCCAAGAAGACAAAAAGAACAACAAGAGCTGGGTGTGTCCTGAGACTGGCGAGTGCTTTGTATCTAAAAAGGAGATATTTAAGAGATTTGCTGACGAAGGTGATAGTCCTCACGCGTTAGAGAGATGTATCAGACGAAATACCCCTTGGAAAGGTATGCACTTCGTTCGACGCTCAGATTCTCCTAATAATCGGACACAACTAAGAGCTAATTTAATTAGTTCTATTAGGAAGGACATAGATTTAGGCAAAATCTCTGAGTCAGACTTATACCTCCTTTCTCAGTACGAGTTTCCATTTACCGTGAAAGAGAAAGAACAAGTTGCACTTGATGAGAGGCTTCTGTCTATATGGGATTATGACGCGAACAGCGAAATCGACATGTCGGACTTGAAGTTAAGGAAACCTTATAAATGGAAATGCCCGGTATGCGGCTATCAGTGGTCGAGGAGTATCAATGATGAGATTGAATCAAAAGGATGTCCCGCTTGCCTTGGCCGTGTCTGTATAGCCGGACGCACGGATTTAGCAACGACAAATCCCGAATTGGCATCTGAGTGGAACTATGAGCGAAACGAAGGTCTTTTGCCGACTGATGTGGTCGCTGGTAGCGCAAAGCGCGTCTGGTGGCGGTGCGCGACATGTGGTGGTGAATGGCAGGCTCAAGTTGTGAAGAGGAAAATGGGAAAGGGTGCGTGCCCGTATTGCTCTGGTAAAAAGCTCATGAAGGGCGTGAATGACCTCGCATCGCAATATCCGCAAGTGGCGCTTGATTACCTTCCGGAATTGAACGATGGCGTTCCGGCTGATGAGGTTATCGTCAAGTTTGGCAGAAAGATTAGATGGAAGTGCCATGTTTGTGGGCACGAGTGGGTCAATGATGTATATGACAGGACGCGTGCTCCGAAGCCATCAGGGTGTGTACGATGTCAGAAAGAGAAGGTTACTAAGCATCTCCGCTCAGAAAAGATGAAAGAGACAGGCTCGTTCAGACAAGCAGACCCAGAACTCGCGAGGACTTGGGACTATGAGAGGAACGGTGACCTTACCCCTGACGACCTCCTTCCCGGCACAAATGGTAAGTACTGGTTTATATGCCCGGACTGCGGGAGGAGTTACCTTTCCTGTCTTGTGAGAAAGTCAGCACTCTGTCCGGAATGTGCAAAGCGAAAGTTCCCGAAGGGTGGGAGAAGAGTAAGGTGCATTGAGACTGCAAAAGTTTATCCAACGGTTAAAAGTGCGGGGGAGGCTATACAGAGAAGTCCTACGGGCATAAGTAAAGCTCTTAGAACAGGTGATGCAGTTGGTGGGTATCACTGGGAGTACGTCGATGACTGATAAACAATATCAAGTTAAATCTGGGATAAGAGAGGCATATAGGAGAGGCGTTCTCACGATTGCCCAAATTGAGCGTTTGCATGCCATAGGATTCTTCCCGGAGGTAAACCACCATAACAGGAGTGTTGTCTGCCGCGAAACTGGTGAAAACTTCCATTCAGTCGCAGATGCGGCAGAGTGGTGTCGTGTGTCGGAGAGCACAATTTACCGTTCTATAAATGAGGGATATAGCGCAGGTGGTTACCACTGGGAACGAGTCGTCGATGACGAGAAGGTTACAAGAGAGGAGGGATGACCATTGACCATCATCAAGCAGGGAGGGGTGAGCAGCAAATCCCATCAGCGCAACCTCCGCGCCTACATCAACGATGACAAGAAGGTGCTTCTGCGCGATTCCCAGAACATGGAGGAGTGCAAGGATTTGAAGCGCTGGGCGAGTTACATGGAGTCCACCCGTAGGACCTTCGGACATGATAAAGCCGCACGCCGTATCCGCGACAGGAAGACCGGCGAGTTGAAGGAGGCTAAGAACACGGTGCTCTTCCATCAAATCGTGGCCTTTCTCCCCGACGAGTGCGACCTTAACGGCGGCAAGCTCACGCCGGAGGACTGCATGAGATATGCGAGGGATTACGTCGGCACCTATTACCCGAACCAAGAGGTGGTCTTCGCCCTTCACAACGAGTATTGCAAGGAGGACAAGACCCATCGCTATGCGGTCCATATCGTCATAAACCGCAGCGACCTCTCAACCGGGAAGCGCTTGGATGAGGGTAGGGGCAAGGAGGCGAAGGTTCGCCGTGCCTCCCGCATCCGCAAGATGGACAAGGCATGGGGCTTGAAGCAGGTGGAGCGCGACGAGCGCAATTCCTCTATTCACAAGAAGCAGCCGTCGAAGGTGGAGAAGGAGATAGAGGGACGCGGCGGCGAATCTTACAAGATGAACCTGCGCGAGCTGTGCCGACTCGCAGCCGACAAGGCCGAGAACATCTACGAGTACCGGGAGATGCTTGAGGGCTGGGGCGTTGACACCCAGTTTCGCAAGGGTAAGCTCTATGTCACCGACACCGACAACTCAAAATACTCCTTCTCCCTCGCGAAGCTCGACGCCGACCTGAACGCGAACGGCCTTGAGGAGCGGTTCTTGCAGAACGTGGAGGCGGACATCGAGGCCAAGGGTGCGGAAATCGCCGAGGCCCGTGCAGCCGTCGAGGCCGAGCGCCAGCGCGTCACCGGCATCCGCGATGCCTACCTAGAGGAGATGCGGAAGACCTACCTCGATTATCGCAAGAAGGCGCATGGCTTGGAGGGCACCGCCCTCGCCGCGTTCCCGAAACTCGAACTCAAGCGCCCGCCCAAGGAGGTCGTGGACGACCCCGAGGTGAAGCGCCTGTGGCTTGCGTACCGTCGCGGTGCCGACGAGCTGCGCGTCGAGATGGCCTCCGAGGTTCCCTATGCACGCAAGCCCAAGAAGGGCGGCGGCACGAGCGGGTCCGGCAGCCAGCCGCGCCGCGAAGCACCGTCCATGGGTAAGGATGAGCGCGGGCATGAGCGAACGGACGTGCGCTAAGTAGCGTTCCCGTGAAGATACCCAACGTCTCCACATTGGTAGGTTTATGGTATGCTACAATGGTAGCAACACACGACCATGAGAGGGGCGTTGATGTATCTGAATGAGATTCTTCCCGGTAATTGGCGCGAGGACAAGTGGCCCGAGCACATCGAGGTCAGCCACGAGGCCTCGCGCTTCAAGAGCCGCAGGTACGTGCCGCGCGTGAACTCCGCCAACAAGTCCTCGGCCAACCCGGTCGATGGCATCTGGTGCTCGCACTGCGGCTGGGCCGGTGTCATCGCGCAGGACATGACCGATTTGGATGAGGACACGGAACCACGATTCGATACCTTGGCTGAGGACGTGCCCTGCTTCTGCCCGAAGTGCGGCTCGTTTCTCATGTATTAGGGCGGAGGCACAATGAACATCATCGAGAAGCGCAGACGCAAAGCGTGGGCACATGCCACAATGGTCATCATGAACAAGGTGATTCGTGAAGCCTCCACCGGCACCATTTTCATCTATGGGGAAACCCTTTACGGCAAAGATTACTTCCTCACGCCAGACGATGCCCTGGATGCGGTGCTCGTCACCATGGGGGTTCTGAAGAAGTTGTGGGAGCGGGACGGGGTGAGGCCGTCGAAGCGGCTGTTCGCTGAGGTGTGCCCGGACAGGGCAATCGGAGCCGTGGTCATGAAGATGTGGCGCGAGCCTTTCCGATACTGGAATTAGATGAAAGAGGAGTAGGTCGTGGTTGAGCCTGCATACAGCGATGAACGCGCCGAGGCGTTCCGGGCGTATATGTGCCTGTACGGGTACAAGGCGGCGATTGACCGATGCGATTGGGTGGCGGCGCGGCGCTGGTTTTCCGAGAAAGAGGGTGAGAGAAGTAGAGCGACCGCGCGGTGGGCACTGTTCTGCGTCGCCTTTGCGACAGCCTACATGGTGTTGCATATAAGTATGCCGCAATTGGTGGAGGAGGTACCGCGCCCGCTTCGCAACGTGATGGACTCGGTTGCGCTGACATCGGTGTTTGCGGGAGCACTGGCATTGGTGCGGTTCAAGGAGGAGACCTTCGACGATATGCCCCCGTCGATTCGAGATGACATCCTGAGCCACTTCTTCATAAGCGATGCAGAAATCGTCGAAATCGAGGCGGAAAAGGAACAGAATGAGACGTCGATTGAGAGAAGCCGCGTGGAGCTGGAAATGGAAGCCAAGGCGACACTCGCGAAGTTCAACAATAGGGCACCAAAAAGGACATCTGGTACCGAGAAGACGAACGCGTGAATATTGGTAGAAGAGGAGTGATTGAAGATGAGAGAGCCGGACTGGATGCTCGCATCCGTGGTGGTGTTGGGCTTTATTGCCCTCGTACTCGCATGCGTATATGAATCTACATACGATGCGCGCCATTGCGCATCCGATGATGCGAGGAGGGCTGGCGTTGGCTTATGGCACCTCTCTTGCCTTATCAGCGCCGTGCCGGTCTTGTTCATCTTGACGGGTTCTGTGACCGAGACTTTCGAGTTGAAGGACGAGCGAGTCGAGGACGAGGAGTCGGTTCGGATTGCGGCCCTCGATGGGAACAGCTACATCTCAGGACATATCGGTGGGTATTCGTTCATGGGCACCGGCGGTACGAGCGGTGAAGTCAAGGAAGACGATGCTTATACGGTGATGGTTTCTGATGGGAACGGCGGTTACGAGAAGAGGCGTTATGGGGTCGATGAGGTGAAGGTGATATTTGACTCGACTGAGGAAGATGCCCACGTCGAGGAGGTCGATGTGGTGCGCGATTACGATGTCACACGCTCGCCCTTCTTCGCTTTCGATATGAAAGGCAGGTGCCGAGAGGTCGAGCATCAGACCCGCATTCATGTGCCGGAGGGCAGCTACGGGGAGTATCAGTTCAACGTCAACTGAGGATGGACAGGAGATTGGAAATATGACTGAGTGCGATTTGAAACCCTGCCCCTTCTGCGGTCATGAACCAATGTTCGGCGAGGTCAGGCCGGCGACACGCGAGCATCCGCCCCTGTTCGGCATCACCTGCATCCATTGCGGTGCTGAGATGACCAACGAGTTCGTCCCCGAGCTGATACGGCGATGGAACGCCCGAGTCGCTGCGACGGCTTCCATTGATAAGGAGGTGATGGAAGGGGTGTCTGACGAGGAGCGCCGCGATGTGGCGGCGCGGCTGTGGAAGCACATCGGCAAGCCTCTCTTCACGGGGCAGGATGTCGAGGACATCATAGGCGTGCAACGAAGCGACTTCGATTTAATTCTGGCCGACGCATCGTATCGCCGTCTCGCCGACCTCATCGAGCCTGAACCGGAGCGGACGTGCGTGAGAACCCTCATCAAGAGCGGGCCGGTCTACGACGTATGGCATTTCGATTGCTGCGATAGGGAGTATGCGGAGAACAAGACCGATGCCGGGGCTACCGAGCTGCCGCTTAATGTCTGCCCGTTCTGCGGTACGAGTGTTATGGGGGAGGGACGAGATGCTGTCCATGGGTAAGGATGGGGCCACCGTGGTGGATATGGTCGCGGATTGGCTTGAGGAGAACGGCTATGACGGGCTGACTGATGGGCGGTGCTCCTGCACCGGCGGTTGCCTCATGCACTGCGGGTTGGTTCACAGCCGCAGGTGCTCTGCGGCGCACCTGTTCCCCTGCACGCGATGCACCCACCTGACCACCTGCGACCGGACCACGGGTACCGACGTGTACAGCGCCGATGCCGACTGGTGCGGCGAGTTCGAGGAGGCGTGAATGCCGAAGACATTGAAGAACTTCGCGGACAGCGAGAGGGCAAGGGAGTACCGCAACCGACAACGGAAGAGGAATTACGCCCTGTGCCCCGGTGACGATGAGGTCCGCCACACGAGGTGGCGGGATTGGGAGAGGAGGCTGGTTATGGAACACGACATTCCCGATAGGGAAATCTCCCGCATGACCGGCAGGAGCGTGCGTGCCATACAGGTGATGCGTCATAAGATGAGGAAGAACGGGGAGGTCCGCACCGATGAGTAAGGTGGACGGCGACCTCATCCAAAGCATCCTCTGGTACGCGATAGCCGCCATCTGGGCACTCATCGCGATAGCTCGGTGGCTCAGCGGCGGACCCGATGGGGCGGATGCCATGACCCACTTCGGCATCGCCTTCATCTTGGCGAACATCTTCGAGCTTCGGTCGGAGATGGGTAAAATTGGAGAAAAGTAGTTTACTATTGATATAGTATGGTATAATACTATTGCTGGAAAGGAGAACGAATGGCTAACAAAGAATGCAGGGAGGCGGATTGCGCCCATTGGCTCGGCAGAAATCTGGGATGCGAATACACCGACTTGGATGGATGCCGCATCGACCCTCGCAACTGCCCGGAATATATCAGTTGCGAGGATTATCACGAGCAGGAGGAGTTCTATGAGTAAGGAGCAGGCGACGGAGAAGTGGGTCGTGGAGGTGCGTCGCGCCCACGCATTGGAGCACCGACCGGGCAACTGGTGTTGCGTGGCCCAATGTGATGACGGCCAGACCGCCATCACCGTGGCCGATGCCTTGCAGAACTTCATGCGAACCGGTCTCATAGGCGATGATTTCCACACCCGCACCAGACTGGTGGGCGAGAAGGAGGCGTGACGGCATGGCATATAGCGCGAAGTACCTCAAGGAATCTCTAGGGCAAGGGGAGGATATGGAACGCGACGAAGAGCGCGTCGAGCCGCACATCAGCGGGGTCAGGAATCTCAGCGAGACGGCTCGCGAGATGCGTGCCGCAGGGCGCAAGCTGGTGAACGAGGACGATGACAAGGAAAAGGACATCGACGATTACGACAGGCTCTCCGGTGCCGTGAAGAAGCTCCAAGAGAGTGTGGACGCACAGAAAGCCGAGGTTGCACAGACCGTGAAGAGGATGAACCAGATTCTCTATGAGATGCGCGGTCTGGTCGATGAGGTCGAGCGCATCTACACGGATGCGCGGGACGAGAGCCATTCAGCGGAGCAAGCGGCGCTCAACGGCGTGAATAAGGCACAGGAGAAGGCGCAGGAGATAACCCTTCGCAACATAGATGAGGCGACGCAGCGCAGCAAGAAGGCCATCGACACGATGGTCTTGGAGTCGAAGCGCCGCATCGAGCGGCTTGCGATGGTAACCCTGCCGGACCGCATGTTTCATTTCCTCAAGTGGACGGCGCTCATGCTCGTGCTGTTCATCTTGGTTCATATCGTCTGGCAGATGTTCTCATAAGGAGGGGAATGGAACGGGGCACCGTCATCAGCCGCATCAGGAAGCTGCGCACGCAGGCTGGAAGACGCGCGTGATTTCATCCTGTGCGGATGATGCGGGTGCATATATATAGTTCAAGTTGAAGAAAGCGCCGGATAATCGGCGCGGGATTGAAAGGAAGAATGGTCATGGAAGACAAGAAGGATTTCGATAAGGATAAGAAGGAGATGGGCACGCAGCAGATGCCGCACGTCCCCACCGATGGGGAGGAGGATGAGAAGAAAGGCACCATCGTGCTCTTCGGCCATGAGTTCGACAAGAAGAAGGCCGTGATGGCCGGACTCGGTGGGCTGCTGGCAATCGCCCTCATCGGCGGCGGTGTCTGGTATGCGTCTTCGCAAAAGCCGGAGCCGAAAGAGCCTACGCCCATCGAGCAGACTGAGAAGCAGGAGCAGCAGGTCATCCAGCTCGGTGCCAAGGCGGACGGCTGGGTGAAGGGCGAGTCCTCGCCGGTCATCGCCCACATCGTGAACAAGGAAGAGAAGGTGGACTACTACCACGCCTACGACGCGAACGAGCCGCATGCGCTCGACGTGCCAGCAGAGAGCGAGTACGAGGTCTCCTTCATCAGCCCCGTGGACAAGGACGGCTCCATCTACGAGGTTCCCAAGACCGCCAAGGTGAAGTCCGAGGCCGAGGACAAGGATGGGAAGGACACGGGGGACGAGCTGCCCTTCGAGTTCAAGCCCATTGCAGCTGACAAGACCGACGCGGATGCGCTCAACGCCATCGTGAAGTCCGTCGGCGACGCCGTGAAGAAGGGCGATGAGACTCTGACCGGCGCGAACGGCACCAAGGTCATCGAGCTGGTCAAGGAGAACGCCAAGGCCAACCCGAACGCCGACAAGGACAAGGTGGACGAAGAGAGCCAGAAGGCCGAGGAGGGAGTGACCGACGAACCGTCAGGCGGGAACGCGGGCGCGTCCAAGCCCGAGACCGGCGGTAATAGCACATCCAGCGGTAATGGCGGTAGCACCGGCAATGGAGGGAACTCCGGCTCCAACGGAAGCAGTGAGAGCAAGCCGCAGCATGTCCATAATTGGATTGCGCAGACCACAACAGTTCATCATGATGCGGTATATAAGACAGTTCATCATGATGCGGTATATAAGACAGTCTGCGTTTGTAATGGATGCGGTGCGCAATTCGATACAGATGATAGTTGGGGAGCGCATAGTGAATCTCAACTCATGTCAGGAAACTACGGGTGTGGCAGTTATTCTCCTAATAGTATAGTAGTGTCTCCTGCTTGGGATGAGACGGTTGAGGTGTCTCCCGCTTGGGATGAGACGGTGACTACTGGTTACAAGTGTTCTGGATGTCCCGCCACCAAATAGAGCATACAGATATGTTCGTATAGAAAAGCCCCTGACTCTGATTGTCGGGGGCTTCGTCATATATCAGTTTTCACAGAAGCAACGTCCTTCATTTCGGGATTCCACCCCGAACCCCGCAAGGGACGCGTCCCTTGACCCGTATCTCGGGTTTCACCCGAACCCATCCTCGCCGGAGAGCAGGGAAAGCAGGAGGCCTCCTTTCCTTCACCGAGAGGATTCCCCGTGAGCCTTCTGTAAACGGGCTTTCGCGGCATATCCTCGCCAAGGCTCCGGTATTCCACGCTCCCGTTGACAACGGCTCCGCGCCGGTTATGTGCAAGAAAAACCCCGACTAAAATCAATCGGGGTTTCGTCAGGGTTATATGGAGACTTGAACGGAAGATGTATCTAGTTGGAATGCCCTTAATGGCATAGAGCGAAAATAAAGTATCCGCAAAGCACAGTTCCGAACATTAGCCATGAGCCGATAGCAGACCATTTGGTTGCAACTTTTGCAACAGTCGGAAGATTTCTATATTTTAGACGATAGAAGATGATGGCGTAGATGACCGCGATGTATTGAAAAAACATTCCTAGGACGAACCACATCGCCTTCCATTCTTTTGTCAGTACGGGAACTTTGTAACGTCCATCAAGCATCTCGTATTTCATCTTTCCTCACCTCGCTTATTCATCATCGTTCGTAATTCTTTACCAGCGGTCCTTGATTCCGCCCGCTGTTGCTATCTAATGCCCTAGCCGCCTCCCTCATGACCTTCATCTCAGATTGAAGGGATACATGAGGTTCAGGCTCATCTGGAAGTTCCATCTCATCATTGATATGGTCAAGATGCTCAAGGACATCATGGCGCTTGCCGATTTCGGTGAGGGTGGCAGCTTGAGCGCATTCCCTGAACCATGGGAACGTCTCTTGCAGTCTCTCCAAAACCGAGAACGCGTCGGCATAGGACATTCCATGGATAGATTCGTATCCCGAATACTGGGAGTGCTCGAATCCGTTGGCCTCCATGAAAGCCTTGATTTTCGACCATGCGTTGTTGTAACTCGTGGTACTGCCGGAAGGAGAAGGATATAACTCCTCCAACTTCCCGTTATCCAAATCGAAATTGAACGCCTTGCGTTTGTGCGACATGGTGCATCATCGCCGTCATGCGTATAAGCGCTCTGGATTGTTGCGGCGCAAGACATCGAGGTAGTCAACCTGCTCATCGCAGTCGTCCTCGAAGGCGGTCATGGACTTGATGTTGCGCATGACCCATCCTGCTCTGGACAGCAGCGACAGCGCGAGGCACTGGGACTCGACCTCGTTGCCCTCCGCCGCCCTCCAAGTCCCTTGCGCGATGCGGACACATCCGTATCTAGAGACGTTCCTGTCGGTGTAGTCGTAGAGGGTTTCGATGTCGTACCCGTTGCGCTTCGCTTTGTCTTCATCGAATACGATGGTAAAGTGCCAAGGCACTGGTTTTAATGTGTTCTCCATATTGATTGCCTCCTTATAGGTGATTCCATCAACCTTTGTCGTCCCAGATGGATTAGACATTGAAAGACAGGGCGAAGAGAATGAGATTCACTGCTGCGCCCAACCATGTGTACCTGAGCGCGACCTTTCTCACTGTCGTAATGTTCGGCCATGTTTTTTTATAGAAGTGGGAGGTGGGCCAGATGGAAAAGATGCCGAAGACCATGCCAGTGATGAATCTGCCTAATTTCCATCCTTTCGTAAACGTTGGAATCTTGAGTCCGCTTTCGACATAGTATTTCATCCTACTTCACCTCTTTCTTAGTTCCTTCCTATATCTAAAGTTTGATAGCTTTCTACACTACTATTATACTACATTTTAGCCATTTCCACAACTGTTTTCTACCGCGCGGAGACCGCGATTTCAGGCGCTTTGGCCTGTTCATCATGGCTCTTCGCCGCGCCCTTCATGGCTGCGACTTCACCCTTGAGGGACACCTTCTCGGGTGCGCGTTCCACGTCGCGGTCGCGGCGCTTCTCCAAGACATCGTTGTAGCGCCCGATGATGAGGGTGCCCGCCTTATCGGCCTTCGCCGCCGCCTTGAACAGGTATGATGGGTCGTCTTCCAGCGCGTGCATCCACGATTGCAGATAGGAGACGTGATTCTCGTAATGCTCCCCCTCGTAGTCGGCACTTTGGATACCGAGGTCTGCGGAGAGGAAAAGGGAGCCGAGTTCGGCCACAAGCTCCTCCTGCGCGTACTCGGGGCTTCCGAAGTCAGTGTTGCAGCCGCGATTGAGGGCGGAGGGGTGCCCGGTCGAATGGGTCATCTCGTGCAGCAGCACGCGGGTGAACGTCTCATCCGATAGGAAGGTCTCGCGCGGGGCGATGAGGATGCGGTCGGAGCCGGGGGCGTAACCGGCGCTCCCCTGATAACGCATGGATTCCACAATGGGGCAGCGGGAGGAGAGGATGAGGTCGTCTGCGATGGCGGCGGTGCGGTCGCTCACATGCTCCGGTACCGGTGGGGCGGGGATGCCCTCAATCTCGCTGGCGTTGAAGACGTTCCAATAGCCCACGCAGCGCAGGTAGTGGCCGGTGACCTCCTTCTCACCCGTGTCCTTGTTCTCCTCCTTGATGGAGAACTCGCGCCATTTCTCGATGAGCGCGGCCTTGGCCCCCTTCTTGAGGTGCCAGCCGCTATCGCGAATCTGGTTGAAGGTGCACCAGCGGTTGTCCGTGAACCCGCGCATGTATCCCACGAAACCGAGATGGAAGCGGTTGCCGCCCTGATACACCGTGCCGGATACCGGGTTGTGCGGGCTGAGGGAGGGGATGTACGGTTCCGACCAATGGAGTCCGTCGCGCTTCATGTCCTCGATAATCTTCTCGACCACGAGCGCACGTTGCTTCTCCACGATTTCAAGCGACTTTGATTTCTTCTGCTCTTTCATTTCAGTCCTTTCCGCGTCAGCCGATGGCATCATTATATCAACGCGCGTGGCGGGCCACCTGACGCCGATTTTCGGTGGTTGAAGAAAAAACGACCCCACAGAATCGTTTCTGCGGGCTCTTGGGAGGATGGTGTCGAGTCCAGCCCCGGCAACATGACAAACCGCCTGGAACGGTCTCAGGATGCGTCTGGCGCGATTTGCGTATTTTCGGCTTGATTCTTGGCTGTTTCCTGCATACTCGTGACAAGGACGGTGCGTTCGTTATCGACCCAGATGTTGTAAGAGCAGGTGACGAGCGAGATGACCTGTTCCGGCTCCGTCTCGGCATCGAGCACCATGGTGGCGTTCGCACGCGATTCGCCATACCATGCACGGAAGTCCGCCTCACCCTCGAAGTCGATGCGCTTGTTGCGCTCGCGACCGTTGACTATCTGCGCGAACCGCGCCTCGTAGGTCATCTTCGCGGTCGGAGTCTGGATGAGCACGCGGGCGTGCTCGCGGGCGAAGTTCTCGTCCTTGTAATCGGCGACGGTTCCCATGGGGGCCACCTTCTTGTCGTTCCAGAAATGATGCCCCAAGATGACGGCGTTGCGGCTGGACAGCCCCAGCTCCTCGCAATCGGCATCAAGGTAGATGGCACCGGCTGGGTTGTAGTTGCCGTACACGTCGTGCTTGAGGTAATAGCCGGGGGCGTCTCCATGGGCTTGCAAGATGGGGGAGTCCACGGTGGTGCCGGGGATGGTGACCCAACCGATGACATCCGGGTTGATGTCCTGCCAGTAATCCCAATCGACCGTAGGAAACCCATCGTCGTCCTCCACCGTGGACTCGGGGGGCGCGTCTGGCGAGGGCGGTGTATGCGCCGCCTGCCTGCAATAGAGGAGGAAGGCGAACATCGCTGCGGCGCTCAGCAGGAAGACCGCCGATGCCGCGAGCGCGATGCGCGATTTCGTTCTCTTCTTCAAGTCCGTTCACCTCCTAGCTTCTAATCATATCATCCGTCGTTGCCGACTTTTGAATCACCTTCATGAGAAAGACCCGGCATCCCGATTGCAGGGTGCCGGGTCTTGAGAGAGAGGTTCGCTACTCGGCAGCCGCCGGTTTCTCCTCGCCGCAGAGCGTGCAGATGAGCTTGTCCGGCACGGACTCATCGTAGGCCGGGGAATCGGTGACCTCGCGGGTGAAGCCCTCGCTCACCAGCACCTCGCCGGTGATGGGCACGTTGGTGGAGTAACCGGAGTGACCGGTGTCCTTGATATGCGCATCGGCGATGCCGTCAATGGTCTGCTGGCAGTCGTTGCACACGGTGTGGTAGCTGGTCTTGGCCTCGTAGACCGGTGGGACGTTCTCGGTGTGGGTCACCGGGTCGTGATGCACCGTCTTGTAGGTGACCGTCCAGTCGTGCTCGCAGGGCTTCTCGCCATCGACTTGCTCCTGTTGGCCGGTCGGGGTGCCGGAGCCGGGAGCTGTGGGCGTGCCGCCCTGCCTGCCGGACAGGTAGATGCCGCCGGTGATGAGACCGGCGACGAGCAGGGCACCCGCCGCGATACCGACGAGGATGCGACGCTTGGCCTTGGCCTCGCGGTCGGCGGGGGTCTGCGGTTTCTCTCCGTCGTTCAGACGGTTCTTGTCATCCATGGGTGTCCCCCTTTCTGGGATAGGGCGGGCGCTCCCCATTTACATGGACGGAGCGCCCGCAGCATGTGCAGTGGGTTAGGCCTCGGAGTCGCCCGAGACATCCCCGTTGTCAGTATCGCCGCCTTCATCGGCTGCGGCATCCTCGGCCTTCGCGGCGCGGCGATTCTTGATGCCGTAGTAGGCGCAGCCGCACGCGAGCACGGCGAGTGCCGCGATGGAGACCACGATGAAGAAGTCGTTGCCGCCGGTCTTTCCGAAGAACCCGCCGGGAGGCGTGGTGGTCACGGTGACCGTCTGCCCCTCATCGTCGATGTCCTTGTGCTCGGCGACCAGAACCTCGGTGGCCTCGTTGCCCTGCTCGGTCTGCTTGTACAGCTCCTCGAACACCACGAGGTCGTGGCCGTCAAGGGAGGAGGCGTCGAACTTGCCGAGGTCGATGTCGATGGTGCCGTTCTGGCTGTTGGGCGTGAACTTGAGTTCGGCGGTGACGTGCTGGTCGTTGATGGACAGCATCTCGCCGGTCTTCTTGTCCATGAGCGTCGCCTTGAGGGTGTATTCCTTGCCCGGAATCAGGCCCTCGTAGGTCACGCGGTCGGTGATTACCGCATCCTTACCGGCCATCAGCGTGTGGTCTCCGTCGGACTTGTCCGTGGCGGTGGTGCCGATGACGGTGGGCACGAGGTTCACGGTCTGCTCCTCGGAGTCGAGGTCGCATTCGGAGGCGACGATGACGGGGGCGGAACCCTCCTCATCCGCGACCGCGTTCTTGGACATGACCTCGAACACCACGATGTCCTTGGTCTCGCCGCCGAGGCGGTCGATGACATCGTTGGCGTTGAAGTGGAAGTCCATGGTCACGGTGCCGTCGTACTTCTCCGGGGTGAACTCGGCGGTCTGGTAGACCAGATGGGAGATGAGGTCTTCGTTGTCGGCGATGAACTTGCCGAGGGCATCCATGTCGATGGACACCGGCAGCTCGCCGGTGGCGGAGTAGTTGAGCACGATACCGGAGTCCTTGAGCACGGCCACGTCAGAGACGGCTTCCTTCTGCTCATCGGTCAGGGCATCGTAGCCCACCTTGCCGGTGGTGTCCACGGTGGCGGAGGTCAGGCCGTCCTCATCGGTCTCATAGGTGGTGTCGATGACCTCGAAGGTGCCGTCCGCATGGACGCGCACGGTCTGGGACTTCTTCACCGAACCGTCCTCGGCGGTCTCATCGGAGACCACGATGTCGGCGATACCCTCATCCTCATCCTGCGCGGAGAGTCCGAGCACGTCGAGGAGCTGCTGCATGAACGCCGCGACATCCGCCTCGGTGTACTTCTCGCTGCCATCGCCCGTGAGGATGGGAAGGCCGGTCTCGGCATCCATGAGGATACCGGTCATGGTGTAACCGATGCCGGTCAGGGCGTTCTCGTAGGCCACCTCATCGGTGATGGTGGTCTCCGCATCCGCGATGACGTTCTTGTCCCCATCGAGGCCGTCGCTGGCCGTGGTGGAGATGCCCGTCACATGGGCGGTCGTGGTCTGCTTGCCGTCCTCGATGTCGGCGTGGGCCACAAGCTCGACGCCGTTCTTCTCAAGGCTCTCGAATGCGACCATCTCGGTGTCCTGCGGGATGCCGGTGGAGTCGAAGGTGAAGGTCACCTCGACCTTGCCGTCGCTCTTCTCGGGCGTGAAGGTGGTCTCAGCGGTGACGGGCTTGCCGTCCACCTCAAGAGGCTTCTCCGTGACATTACCCTCCTCGTCGGTCACCTTCACATGGAGGCTGCCCTTCAAGGTGTAGGTCTTGCCGGGGATGACGTTCTTGTACTCCACGGTGTCGATGACCGTGGTCTTGCCGTCGGTCACGACGTTCTTGTCGCCGTCATGGCCGTCCAGCGCGGTGGTGCCGATTTGCGGGCGGGTGACCGTGGTGGTCTGCTTGCCGTCCTCGATGTCCTCATGGCTGGCGATTTCAACGCCGGTGCGCTCAAGGGACTCGAAGACAACGATGTCCGTCTTGTCGGCGATGGCGCGGGAGTCGAAGGTGAAGGTCACCTCGACCTCGCCGCTGGCGGTCTTAGGCGTGAAGGTGGTCTCAGCCGTCACCGGCTCGCCATCCACCTCAAGAGGCTCCGCCGTGAGGCTGCCGTCCTCATCGGACTTCTTCATCTGCATGGAACCCTTCAAGGTGTATTCCTTACCGGGGATGATGCCGGAGTATTTCACGGTGTCCACGATGACCGTCTCGTCGTCGGTGACGATGTTCTTGTCGCCGTCGATGCCGTCCAGCGCGGAGGTGGTGATGAACGGGTGCTTGACCGTGACGGTCTGCGCCTTGTCCTCGATGTCCGCATGGGCGGCGATTTCAACGCCGTTCTTCTCAAGGGACTCGAAGGCCACGATTTCCGTGTCGTGGGGGACGGTCAGGGAGTTGAAGTGGAACACCACATCGACCTTGCCGTCGGCCTTCTCGGGCGTGAAGACGGTCTGGCCCGTGACGGGCTTGCCGTCCACCTCAAGAGGTTTCTCCGTGACATTGCCCTCCTCGTCGGTCACCTTCACATGGATGGTGCCCTTCAAGGTGTACTCCTTGCCGGGGATGAGACCCGTGTACTCCACGGTGTCGATGACCTCGGTGGTGTCATCGGTGATGACGTTCTTGTCGCCATCCGCGCCGTCCACGGCGGTGGTGCCGATTTCAGGATGGGTCACGGTGACGGTCTGGTTCTTATCGTCGATGTCGGCGTGGGACGCAAGCTCGGTGCCGGAGCGCACAAGGCTCTCGAAGACAACGATGTCCATCTTGTCCTCAAGGTCGCGGGAGTCGAAGGTGAAGGTCACCTCGACCTTGCCGTCGGCCTTCTCGGGCGTGAAGACGGTCTGGCCCGTGACGGGCTTGTCGCCCACCATCAGGGGTTTGCCGGTGCTCTTGGAGTAGAGCTTGCCGTTCAGGGTGTACTCCTTGCCGGGGACGAGGTTCTTGTACTCCACGGTGTCGATGACCGTGGTCTCGTCATCCACGACCACATCCTTGTCGCCGTCGATGCCGTCGCGTGCGGAGGTGGAGATGCCGGGGACGGTCACGACCACCATCTGGTTGATGTCCTCGATGTCCTCATGGGTCACGAGCACATTGCCGTTTCGCTCAAGGTTCTCGAACACCACGAGCTGGGTGCCGTCCTCAAGGTCGCGGGAGTCGAAGGCGAAGGTCACGTTGACCGTGCCGTGCGCGGCCTCGGGGGTGAAGGTGGTCTCTGCGGTGACGGTTTCGCCACCCACCTCAAGGGGCGTCGCGACGGGCTTGCCGTCCTTCTCGCCCTTCACCTGCATGGAACCCTTGAGGGTGTACTCCTTGCCGGGGACGAGGTTGTGGTACTCGACGGTATCCACGATGACCGTCTCGCTGTCGGTGACCACGTTCTTGTCGTTGTCGATGCCGTCCAGCGCGGTGGTGGCAATCTTGGGGTTCTTGATGGTGACCGTCTGACTCAAGTCCTCCATATCCGCATGATAGGCGAGGGGATACAGGCCGTCGAGGCCGGTGTCAGGCTCCTCCACCAAATCCAGAAGGGTCGCAGCCTCGATGTCAGCAAAAGATTCAGGCTCGGAGCCGAGGCCGAAGAGGACTTCGCAGGCCACGAGTTGGGTTCCGTCCTTGAGGGCCAGCGAGTCGAAGGTGAAGGTCACATCGGCATCGCCGTCTGCGGTCTCGGGCGTGAAGGTGGTGTAGGACACCACGGGAGCGCCATCGACCGTAAGCACATCACCGGTGACCTCGCCATCCTCGGCGGTCTTCTTCACGAGGAGGGCACCGACGAGGGCGTAGCTGCGCCCGGGGATGAGGTTCTTGTAATGGACGGTATCGACCACCGTGGCCGCATCGTCGGTGGAGACGAGCTTGTCGCCGTCTGCGCCATCCACGGCGGTGGTGCCGATTTCAGGGGCGATGACCGTGACCTGCTGGTTCACGTCATCCTTGTCGGTGTGCTTGGCGATGAGAGAACCGCCCTCGTCGTACAGCTTCTCGTAGACCGTGATGGTCTCACCGGCGAGTCCGAAGGTGTCGATGCCGTCGATGCGGATGACCTCGAAGCCGCTAGGCTCCTGAGCCGTGAAGGTGTGCTCCACGGTCTTGCCGTCGAACAGCACGTCACCGGTCTTGGCATCGTGCAGCTCCGCGACCAGCTTGTAGTTGCGACCGGGGAAGAGGTTGGCATAGGCCACCTTGTCCTCAATCGTGATGAAGTTGCCCATGCCGATGTTCGAGTCACCGTCCATCGGGTCGTAGGCCTTGGTGGTGATGGAGGCCTTCACGTCGGTGAGGGTGCCGAAGTCGTACACCTTGCCGTCGCGGCTCACGATGACAGAGGTCTCGATGAGCTGGTAGCCCTCGTTTGCGGTGCAGCGCAGCTCCTCGATGTCGTAGGTGTCGTAGGGCAGCGCTCCCTTGGAGTCATCCGGCGTGGTTCCACCGAACCAGACACCAGCCGTGGCATCCAGCTTGGAGCTGTTTATGACATCCTCTGCATCCAGCGCCCAGTCGTTGGCGTTGGTCTCATGGGCGTGCTTGTTCCAAGAGGAGGCGGAGGAGAAGTAGCCGTTCTCATCCGTCACGACCACATGGCTCTCGCCGGTGGTCTTGGAGGTGAGCTTGAAGGCCACTCCGGCGAGGCGGTCTTGGCCGTCATCGCCCTTCTTGGTGAACTCAAGGTCGCTGCGCATGACCTGATTCTCGAACGCTCCGCCGAAGGGGTTCACCAGCACGCCGTCCTTGGCGATGCGGAACTCATGCGGCTCACCGTCGGTGAGCAGGTAACCCTCACCCGCCTTGACCTCCTGAATGGAGTAGAGACCGAAGGGCAGCAGATGAGCACTGGTGCTCGCCTCGCCGTCCTTGATGGTCAAGGTGGGGTGGATGACCTGACCCTTGGTGTAAGTCACGCCGCCCACGATGACGGGCTTATCGTTGAGGGACTTAATCTCGAACTGCGTGCCGTCGATGGACGCGCCGCCGAGCGGGTCGCCGGTGCCGGTCTCGATGTCGTGCTTTGTGATTTTCACGCCGCCGCGAACGATGTCATCCTTGGCGGTGAAGGAATACATTTTCCCGTCCTCGGAGACCGTCACTCGCATCTCGTTGGAGGTGTTGAGGTAATCGTCGTTGGTGGCCGTCTCGCGGATGATGTACTTGCCGAAGGGCAGGCAGTCCGCCGGGGTCTTAGCCACGCCCTTCTTATCGGTGACGATGTTCTTCACCGTCTGGCCGGGAGCGTAGTCCTTGTCATCGACCGTCACTGAGTTGGCGTTGTCGTTGATGATGGAGAAGGTGATGCCGCTGAAATCGGCGTCGCCCTGCGGCACTTCACCAGTCTCGGAATCGAGCTTCTGGACCGACACGCCGCCGCGAATCACCGTCTCCGGGATTTCAGGAGCGTTAAAAGTAATGACGGCATCAAGAGGTTTTTCCTGAATCTTTTGGAAGCTCACGTCAGAGTTCAACTTGTATCCGATGGGAGCCTTTGACTCGTAGATAGCAACAGAACCACGGGGAATGGTAATAACACCATTCTCATAGAAGAGTTCGTCACCAGACACAAGCGAGTTTTCATCAAGACGGGCGAATCCATTCGCATTAGTACGAACTATCCAAGAACGAGTCGGCTTCACACCGGCCTTCTTGAGTGCATCGTAGCTGTCGTAATCCACGGTCTCGAAATACTCGATGGTGAACTGCGCGCCCTCAAGAGAGGCGGAACCCTGCGGGAGGTTGTTGGCGTTGTACTTCTTATCGCCGTCATACTTTCCGACAAGAATACTCATCGGGTCGCTTGCAGGCTTGTCACTTACCTGCACCGTGGTGGTCTGACCGCCGTGGACCGTGACCTGCTGGTCGGGGGCGGGCAGATAGCCCTTCGGCGACTTGGTCTCGCGCACCGTGTAGGTGCCCTCGGGGAGTTCAAGGGTGTTGGTGTCGCCGTTGGCGTTGGTGGTGAGTACACCCATGGTCTGCCCGGTCGCATTGAGGACGGTGAACTCCGCGCCCTCAAGGGAGTAGCAGTCGTTGCCATTGGTGATGTCGGGGTTGGCGCTGGTCTTGTGCAGGTTGATGTGACCGGCGATTACGCGCCAGCCAATCTTGAAGAAACCTGCACCGGCTTGGGAATGGCTAGTGGGAACCGTCACGCCGATGATGGCCTCGCCGCCGGAGACGGAGAAGACGCGGATGTGTTGACCGTAACGGTCCGTGTACTCGTTGCCGTCGCCATCCTCATCGCCCCCGATGTTGGCGTTGGGATTGTTCTCGAAGTTCGTGCCGACACCGACGTGACCGCAAGTGAGAGCAAGATTTGCCTGCTGGTTGATTTTCACCGTGCCGGTGTCCTGTGCGAAGATGTCGCAGCCACGCTCGATGGAGTACCTACCGGCTTCGAGTCGGGAGAGGTCCACACCTTGCCAACCCATGGCTTGCAAGATGGTCTTGTTTTCATATTTTCCACCACTGGGGTTCTCGACAGCGGGGAGATGGCGACCGGCAGTGCTGGTGGTGTAACGGTTGATTCCCTGCGTGCGGAAGGTCATACCGGCCCATGGGGCGCTCTTGAACTCCCATGTGCCGATGTTGTTCACGGACATGCGAGGCTCGGGCATCCGGAAGAAGCTGGCGACCCCCTTGCCGAAGTTATCGGACATCTTCACGTTCATGGCATGGATGCCCGCCGGAGCCATGGCGAACTCAAGCGAGCCGGTATCCGCGTTGTACTGCCACATGCCCATGTCGGGCGCGTACTCGATGCCGTTGACCGTCACGCTGTCGATGGTGCGCCCGGTCAGGGAATCAAGCGCCACATCATCGGTCGCGAGGGTCACCTTGGTGGACGCGGCGGTAACGGGGAGGGAAACCTTGCCCTTACCGGCCACATCGCCGCGAACATCGGTGGCGGTGCTGTTGAAGTCGAAGACGGCCTCGGCGGATTCGCCCTCGACGGTATAGACGAGCTGGATTCGAGAGGAGGCCACCATCGGCTCTCCCTTGTCGTTCAGCTCGGTATAGGACTTGGGCACATATACGAGGCCGGTGGCCTCGTCCACGATGAAACCCTCGCGCATCTTCGCGTCGGCGTTGTTCTCGGAAGCGCCCCAGTCGGTGAGTTTTGCGCCTGAGATGTCGGCACCGGCCCAACCGACGTAGTAGTCGGCATCCGGGTCAACCTCGAAGAGCACGGCGTGGGAGACCGGCTGCGAGAGCAGCGCGTCCCAGTGCTCGGAGAAGCCGTCGCCGTCCTCATCGGCCCAGAGCTTGTCGAGAGTCGCGTCGGGGAGTTTGCCACCATCGACCACGGAGGTGGTGACGGTGAGCACGTCCGCGCGGGTCAACTCATCGCCTTCGCCGACGTACTGGGCATCCGCATGGTCGCGGATGTAGCTCTCGACGCTGGTGACGGCCTTGCCCTCATCGACATCCACGGACTTGAATGCCGCAGAACCGGCGCTGCCGTTCTCATAGAAGGTGGAGGTGACGATGGTGTCGCCCTCCACGGTGAAGGTGGCCTTGCCGTCCTTGACATCGACGGCGGTGCCGTCCTCCTCACCCTTGAATACGGTGATGCCGTCGGAGAAGTACCCCTCATCCGGAGTGACGTTCACCGTGACATCGGTGCCGACCTCGACGGCCAGCGTCATGTCCTCGGTGCCGTCGAAGGAGAGCTTGCCGTGCTGGGTCTCGGAGAGCGAGACGGTCGCAAGCTCAGGCTCGGCTGCGTAAGCCGCGACGGGCGCGAACGCATTGAGCATGGAGCTGGCGATGAGCACGGCTGACATGACTTTGGCGGTGATGCGCTTGCCATCGAGCTTGCGCTTCACGCGTTTAATCTTGCAGAAGATTCGTTCCATGAAAGACTCCTTTCTTGATTGCTTGGTGGTTTGCCTGATTGCTATCTCTAACCGAAGTTGTAGCCGCCGATATCGCCCTCGGCATCCACGTCGGCCTCCTCGGTGTCATCTTCGTCCTCGACCTCGATGAACTCGGGGTCTTGGCATAGCTCCGCATCTCGGATGCGGCGGATGGCCGATGCGGTGTAGCCCATGCTCTCGGCCACCTCCTCCTCGTCCCATGTCGGGTGGGCATTCGAGAGATAATCGTAGACCGCCACGGCGCGGCGGTTGATGGACTTGGTGGTCTCATCGGAGTAGCAAAGCTGCTCCTGCGCGAAGAAGCGCTCGCCGTTGATGAGGTCTTCGCCCTCGCGCCACAGCAGCTTCTCGCCGTCCTTCTTGAGCCACACGATTTCGTCCAGCTCGTCAGGGGAGACGAGCAGCATGGCGCATCCGACCTTGCGCACGGAGGCGGGAACCTCGACCCCCTCCAAGGTCACCTTGCCTTGGGAGGATGCCGGGTTCCCGTCATACCAGTGCTGCACGAGGATGATGCCGTTCTCCTCAAGGGAGCCGAGATAGAGGTTCCAGTCGGTGAGGACGTTCAGCCCCTTGCCGCGATACGGCTCCGAGCACGTCTGCGTGAACGAATCGAACTCCTCGTAGCGGTGGCTCTTGAAAAGCACCTCGACCTTCATCTACCGTATTCCCCCTTCCTTGGACCCTAGCGGGTGTTGGCATGCTCCTCGGGCGTGTTGTCCCCGGCCAGCTTGGCGGAGGACTCGCGCATCTGCTCGGACTCGCCCTTGAGGGTCGCGCCCTGCTCCTTGGCAGCCTCGCGCTCAGCTGCCTTCTCAGCCTTGAAGCCCTCGTTGGCGGCCTTGAGGCCCTTGACCAAATCCCAAGGCTTGACCTCGTACTTCTTGTACGGGTTCTGCTCGTCACCGGCCTTGCCCGTCCAGACCTGAACAGGCTCATCGGCCTTGAAGCCGATGGTGACCTGCTCGCCGGAGAGCATCTGCTGCTTCATGCGCTCGTTGAGGAACACATCGCAGGAGTAGTGGCCGAGGTCGATTCCATTGACCTTGGTGCCCTCCGGGAAATGAACGTAGGCCTTCTCGAAGGTCCGACCGTCCTTGGCGGTGAACTCGTGCGGCGTGAGGAACGCCGCAGGCATCTTGACGTTGGCGTACTTCGCGTTCTCTGGCATGTCTATCACTCATCCTTTCTGTCCATAGAGTGCCTAAGACACCCTATATTGTATATCAATCGGCAGGTGGTGAAGGGAAACCACACCATCTGGGTAGCGGTTGCCCTAACGGCTCCTGCGCTTGTCGTCCTTTTCCTCGACTTCATCCTCGGCATCCACATGCGCGGTCAACGCGGCAGCCGCCGCGCGGGCGCGGGTCGATTCCCCATGGATGGAGACCGGGCGCTCATGCACCGCGCACGACACCACGCGCCCATGCGAGGTCACCTGAACCGCCTCGCGCAGGATGGCACGGCCATCCTCATGCGCATCGCCATCGTCATGCGAGGGTGCCTGCGCGTCGAGGAGCGATTGGGTGACGGAGACGGTCATGTCATCCGCGTCGAGATAGGTGTCGCGTTCAAGTCCCATCTGGCATCCCTCCTAGCGCTCATCCTTGCCATCGGGTGCATCGGTGCCGCTGTTATTCTCGGCGAGCTTGGCGGATGCCTCGCGGGACTCCCTCACGGCCTGCTTGAGGCTCATGCCCTGCGGACGCTTGCGGTAATCGGAGATGGGCCTGTCCCCATGGGAGTCGAGCAGGTCATCGACCTTGCGGGAGTCCTCGTAGGTCGCGCCCTTCATGACTTCGTATTCATGGCCGTCCACCGTGACCACGGTGCCGCAGCCCTTGAGGTCGATGCCGGAGGTCTCACGCGTGTCCACGAGGTTGAAGCGGTAACCAGCTGCGACCGCGATTTTCTCGGGCTGCTGCGAGATGGCGGGGGAGGGCAAGGGCGACTCATTGAGCCAACTATCATAGACCTCATCGTAGGTGTATCCATAGCGGTTGCACAGCTCCTCGAAGATGCGCTCGCGCACCACGGAATCGCCCGCGCCGATGGAATCGTAAAAGCCGGCACCCGACGGTATCGCCGCGAGGGCGTCATCGAAGGTAAGGTCGGGGTTGAGTTCGGCCCCAAGCTCATCGTTGGGGAAGGCGGATGTATACCACTCGCGCACGTTGTCGATATTCAGAAGACCTTCGGGGACGGGTTTGTCAGATTTCAGGTTCGACATCGTTTCGGCGAGGGAGATTTCCCCCGATACATCCATGAGGTTTCCCTTGCCGAAGATACCGGACTCGGCGAGTTCGTCGGTCGAGTGGTAGGTCGCGACATGATGACTGTAATCGCCGTCTGCGGTGATGTCGTGCGCGGTCAGCTCAAGGTTCTCCAAATCACCGCCCTGCCTCGCTATCTCATCGAGGAGTTCATCAGGGGTATACGAAAACACCTCGACCGTCGGGTCCTCGTAATCGGTGAGGTAGCTCACGATGAGGTCGCCGGTCTCGGGGTTGTAGTACGCGGCGTTGTACATCGACAGCTCGCCCTTGATGCGGGCGACCTCGAATGCGGCATCCGCCTCGTGCTCAACGGCCTTCGCGAAGCCGTCCACGAGGGTGTCGGTGTCCCTGCAATCCCATTCCTCATCGCCGCGCATCTCCTCGCATTTGTCAATGAGACTCTTGTATTGTCCCTCCCACTGACCGCGCTCAGCCTCGCGACTGAGCATATCGCGGACACTGGCTGTGAGGAATCCGATGTTATCGAAAAGATAGTCGATGCCATGGTCCTGCGCCATAGCGCCCTCGACCACATAGAGGCCCTTGATTAGCTCGACGGCCTTAACTGGCATCTCGCTGGTGTCAGCGACCATCTGGCGGAGCGTTTCGCCATGCGCCCCGACGTTCATGGCTGTTAGGTCCTCCTCTTTGAACTCGCGCTCGTTGGAGAAGACTTCACCGCCGAAACCGTAGTCGTTTTCCCAGATGGCATAGGCCTCTTCAAGGCTGTCGATGCCGTCACGGTCAACGAGGTCGAGTCCCTGCACGAACTCCTTGAGGCTGTGCCCGTGTTCAATCATCCATTCGAGCTGATAGCGCTCGTAATCGGTGAGCATGTTCCATCACATCCTTTCCTTATCGGGCATCTAGCCCGATGTCATGTTTTTCCGTACCATCCGCCATCTCAGCTGACGCGGCCTTCATGGCTTGAGCCTCGCCCCCGATGGTGATGCGGTCGTTACCGGGCATTCCGCGCGTACTGTGCAACTGGTGACACTCGATGGCACTGTCGAAGCTGCCCGGTTCGGTTGCATCGAAACCGTAGAGATGGGTTTCGCCGATTCGGTCGATGGGACACACCTGCTCATGCCCAAGGTAGTCGATGTAGGAGAGTATGCGGTTGCCCTTGCGACTCACGTGTTCTTGGCAGCACTCGGGGTGCTCGTGGGCGAACGCGGCCACCGTGTCGGGGGCGAAGCCATGCTCCTCGTGATATGCGCGATGACGCTCCAACTGCTCAAACCTCGCAGCCCGCATGGCCTCGCGCTCGGTCTTTTCTTCCTCGATGGCCTGTCTGCGCACCGCATCGCGCTCCGCGACCTCGGTCTGGGTCATCGGTCGAAACGACTCGCAAATTGCATCTTCATCGAGCTTGTAGAAATCCGTCTCATTGAAGAACTTGGAGGTGTGGTGCCACGACGATTCGTGGAAGAACCGCTCGAACACCTCATCCTTGTGCATGCCCTTGAGCACATTGGGGTCGAAGGACATGTCGAACTCATCGCAATAGGATTGGATGGCCGCGACCATGGCCTTTTTCGTCCATTTGCTCTTGGGCATCTCGCCATCCTCGTAAGCCTCGGCGGCGCGTCGTGACATCGAGTGACCGATGTACCCAGAGTTCACGTCCATCATCGGAGACTCCTAAGAGAGGTCGGGGGTGAAGGCAGGCTCGTGCTCATCGACCAAACCATCGGCGGAGAGCGCCTGAGATGCCCTGCGCATGGACTCGGCCTCGGTTTTCAGGGAGATGCCCCTATCGACGAAGGCCTCGGGGGAATCGCCGTCGCCGCCGTTCGGCTCGATGTTGTTCACCGCATCTGCAATCATCTCGTTGCCCATCTCGGCGAGGCGGTCGTGGAAATTGCTGTTAAGCCATCCGTTGTCGAAGCCGAGTTCTTTTAGCGTGGCATTCACGTTTGCATCGTTCACTTCGAGACCGGCGTTCTCAAGGGCGGATTCGATGTCGGCGCGGTACCAGAAGTCAGGGCAGATAACCTCCTCACCGGCGTTGGAGATGGTGCGGCTCTCAAGGTCTGCCGCCGCGCTGGCGAGGGAATCGTAGTAGGTGCCGTGACCCCAGTGCCCGGTCTCCTCATCATAGCCGTGGGCGACGATGAACTCGCGGCTGCCGTCGGCCATCTTGTGCATCACGAGCGCGTCATCGCCGTTGCGGTCGATGGGGACGTGATTCTCCTTCCACGCGGCGATTTCTGCGGTCTTGTCCATGCCGTTCTCCTTTCCGGGGGCATCGGCCCCATTTTCAGTCATGTGCGATTGCACGGCTCTTCTCACGTTCTCTGGGGACGCGATGACCCAGCCGTCCTCGGAGGCGATTTGCGCGAACACTTCATCGCGCGGGTCAATTAGCGGAGCATTCTCCTCACCGTCCTCGATGATGGTCTCGATGCTGTCGGTGATGTAACCCGTATAGTTCAGCCCGCCCACGATGTCCTCATACAGGTCGAAATCGGGGTTATCGACGACCGCCAGCAGGTTCGGGTCGTCGGGGTGCACGTATGTATTGGCGATGCTTCCCGTGTAGTTATATTCCCACCAGAACTCGCCGGTCTGAGGGTTGTAGAGGTCCTTGCCAGAAGCCAGTGCCTCCTTGACCGCCTGCGGCGTGTCGAGGCGGATGTCCTTGCCGTCATTCATCATGTCCATGTGCTATCTCCTTGCCTTGTTGTGCTTACCCTTGGGCTTGCTGTCGAATATAGGCTCTATCGTACCGTCCTTCTTGAGCTTCGCCTTGCAGTCGAAGGTCTTGCCCGTGGTCTTGGATATGCAGCCGGTGAGCTTCACCGCCTTGCCTCCGAGCAGCGATGCAGCCTGCTTCGCCGTGAACGTCTTGCCGCACCAGCCCAGCAGCTTGAAACCGCAGCCCGCGATTTGCTTCCAAGTCCCGTCCTCCTGCTTCTCGCTCTTGTTCGAGGAGCAGGTGTAGAAGGGCTTGCCGGACTTCGACTTGCGCTGCACCACGTCCGCGCCGCAGAGAGGGCACTTGCCCACGACCGTGGCCTTGGGCGCGATGCTCGCACCGACGTAGGCGGTGTCCTGATGGCCCTTGAAGACCTCGATGACGCTCTGTTGCAGGGCGTTCACATCCGCGTTACCCTCGGCGATGTCCTGCTGGATGAGCCACCAGCGGGCGGTCACGTCCGCGCCGCGAATCTCAGGCGGCAGGAGATGGTAGAAGGCGCGGGCCTTCTCAGTGGAGCGAATCTTGCCCTTCACGTCCTCAAGGTACCCGCGTTCCTTCAACTTCTCGATGATGGAGGCGCGGGTGGCCGTGGTTCCGATGCCGCCGTGCTCGCCCTTCTTTCCGTCGTCCTTCTGCTTGAGGATGGCCTTGACCTCCGGGTCGGTGACGTACTTGGCGATGGAGGCCATGTCGGCGATGAGTGTGCCTTCCGTGTAGGGCTTGGGCGGGGCGGTCTCCTTCTCGGTGACGGCGCACTCGATGCGCTCAAGGCGATGGTCGCCTTCGTCAATCCAAGGGTTGCCGGATGCCGCGTCATCGCCGTCCTCATCGGAGACGTTGCCGAACACGGCCTTGAAACCGGCCTCGCGCACGCGCCGCGCGACGGCTTGGAACTCCCCGCCATCGACCGCGAAGGCACTGGTGCTCACATCGTAGGTGGCGGGTGGGAGGAACTGCATGGCATAGCGCTCGACGATGGCCGTGTAGACCTTGGCTTCATCCCCGGTCATGTCGGCTACGGGGGCGCTGACCTCCTGCGGGATGATGCCGTGGTGCGCAGTGACGTTCTTCTCGTTGAACGCCTTGGAGTGGATGGAGTAGTCGAGCGGCCATATTGCCCCGACGTTCTCCATGGCCTGCGCAAGCACCACCGGTGCCTGCGCGAAATGCTCCTCCTTGAGGTACTGGGAGTCCGAGCGGTTATAGGTTATCGCCTTGTACTTATCACGCAAATCCTGCGTGATTTGCTGGGTCTTCGATGCGGAGAAGCCGTAGCGGCGGGACATGTCGGAGAGCAGCACCGTCAGGTTGTAGGGCAGGGGAGGGTTCTCGACCTTCTTCGAGATGACCGTGGAGAAGGACATACCCGAGCCGTCCAGCTTCGCCTTGATGACATCGAGGACATCACGGTCGAAGACGTGCTTTTCACCGGCCAACATGTCCTTGTCCGGCTTGAACTTGAACACCGGTGCTCCCGACGCGTCTGCACAGCCGCCGGTGGCGGTCAGCTCGTAATACTTCCGGGTGACGTGGTTCTCTATCGCCTCATCGCGGTTGACAACCAGCCCGAGGGTCGGGGTCTGCACGCGACCGACGGAGAACAGGCCCCCGAGCCGCTTGGTGGCAAGGCGAGTCTCGTTCACGCCAAAGCACTTGTCGGCCATCTGGCGGGCGTATGCCGCGTCACCGGCAGGGCGGCACTGCTCGTTGGGTACCAGACGCTCGAACGCCTTGACGATGTTCTTCTCGATGTTGTCGTTGACGTAGACGCGCAGCACCTCTCCCTCGTAACCGAGGTAGTCCAGCACCTCATCAACGATGAGCTGGCCTTCATCGTCGGGGTCACCGGCGTTGATGACGCACTCGGCCTCCGGCAAAAGCGAGTCGATGCGCTCCACCAAGTCTTTCTTGTCCTCGGTCGGCTCCTTCGCCCAATCGTCGATTTGGATGGGCAGCACGTCCAACGACCATGGTTTGCCCCATGCAGGGTTCACCGCATCCGGCTCCACCAGTTCGAGCAGGTGACCGGCGCAGGCGATGACCGTGTACCCGTTGCCCGAGATGGGTAGCCGCGCAGTCTCGGACACCTGCTTACCGCAGATGGCGCGGGCGATGTCGCGTGCGAGCATCGGCTTCTCAGCGATTACCAGTTTCATGCGTCTCCTCCTTTTCCGTTATTTCCTCAATGGCGGAATCCCTTGACATTTGACTATCGTGTTCCGAAGCCAACTTCGCACTCGAATCACGGGCCTCCTTGGCCTTCGATTCCAACCGATAACCCTCTTGACCTGCGGTTTCGCTCTTGACTATGCACTGCGGGCAGCGTATAATAGTTCTATTGAGGTCGGGTTCGACGATGTGGCTCCGAAGCAAGTGTAGCTTCGCAAGTGCATTGAGTTCCCGGCCTCTTTCTTCGTCATAATAGACGACCCTATCGGGCGTGATGAGGTTGTCGAAGTAGCGGGGGAAGTTCGTCCTACCGTAGACAGCCAAGATGAAGTTGGTCTCAATCTCGCCAGCCTCGTAATAACCGCGCCCATCGGGACGCACGGCCATGATGAGCGGCAGGTCATCGCAATCCACATCGCGCAGCACCACGAGCATGGTGTCCTCGCGGGCGGGGCTATCGCAGAGCATCACGGGATGCTCCATCAACTCGGGCAGGCGCTTCATCTGCTCAACGGTGAGTCCATGGCGGTGGGGGTCGTAGCTGCTCTTCGGTCGGATGGCATCGCGCAGGTGGCGTTGGGTGTAGAGCATCGGCAGCGGGCGGAACCCGGCCTGCACGAACAGCTCCGGCGTATCGCAGAACTTGACCGCGCTGGAACGGGGATACTCCCCGCAGGTGACGGCATCGACCTCATCGCCGAAGCGAAGGTACTCAGCGCACTTCGCGGCGTGCCCCGTGTAATCCGATGCCTTATCGTCGCCGTCTTTCAGATGCACCCCGCCGCGCGGGTCGAGGTAGGTGACGCGCTCGCCCTCGGGCATCGCCACCGAGTTCTCGTACTCGCGGATGGTCAGGATGACCTCTCGCTTGTTCATCTCATCTGGCATATGGCCTCCTTCCTTTGTGGTCTGATAGTTTCCAATATGTATAGTTGGGGCGGTTTCCCACCCTTCCAACAGCCTGCGGGTCGGGTTGAGAACCCTCCGGCCATTGAAAGCGTGGAAAACCGCTTATTCTCTACTCCAACTCCTCGCGCTCGACGGCCTTATCGCCATGGCTCTCAGAGCCGAGCTGGGCGGATGCCTCGCGGGATTCCTTGGCTGCCTCGTGGACGGAACCGGACTTCGCGGCATCGTCCTTGAGGTTCATGGACATGCCCATGACCTCCTTCTCGCGCTTGATTTCGTCGAGGGTCGCGCCCTGAGCGGCGCTGATATGAAGAGTGCCAATCTGGTTCGCGCTGTAACGCGGGTCGGCGATGACATCAAGAATCTCATCTGTGACCCACTTCTTGTCGGCTGCGGCATGATAGATGGTCTCCATCTGGCCGGGTTTGAAGGTGCCGTCGGCGAAGCGCGTCACCGTCTGGGTATCCAGTCCATAGGTCATGCCGGTGCGCATGGCGTTCATGACTTCGGCGGGCTTGGTCGGGTCGCACAGCACGTCAAGCTGCTCGCTCGTGAAGCGACCACCCGAGATGGCCGAATAGAAGCCCCAGACCTGCTCCATGGAGAGGTCATGGTTCATCAGACGCTCGATTCCCGGCTTTTCCATGCCTTCGGTGAGCGCCATGGTGATGACATTCATGTGGTCAGCGGTGTAAGTGCCGTCCGCGTATTCCTCTAAAGCGTCCATGGGGACATCGGACTTGAGGGCGTGACGCACGACCTCCATTTGGCGTGAGTCGAGTTTCAGCCAGTCGCGAGGGAACGCGATGTCATGGATGGCGGTGGTTTTCATAAGCTCACGAGCCTGATGTAGATGCTCGGCGGTGTACTCACCGTTCGAGAGCGTCTTGAAGACATCCTTTTTATAGGGGCTTGCATCGTGGTCGGCGAAGTCGGTATGCACGGCGATGCGGCGAAGCTCGCGCATCTGGGCATGGTTCAGGACCGGGTTCGCGATGCGCTCCGCGATGACGTCCGCATCGACGCCTACCTCGAAAGCCTTGCAGATTTGGTATGCCTGCCACTCGGTGTAGTCTCCCTGCGAGAGGACTTTGGCTGCTGGCAGGCGCAGGTTCACGGGCAAGTTGTTGAGCGCCGTCATGACGTTCTCAATCTGGTGCCCGTTCAACACGTCCTTGATGTCGCATTCATCGAGTGGAAGCACCTCGAAACCCGTGAGTTGCCCGTCGAGGCAGTAGCCGAGGTCTACGGGGACGTACTCACCGGACTCGATGATGTCCGAGTCGATTTCCGCCTCGGGCACGAGGCCCATGGCGGTGCGCAAATCCTCTGGCGTACCGCCATAGTCGAGGATGGTGTGCATCGTCTCCTCAATAGCGCCTTGGATGTCCATGGTGTCCGCATCGTCGGCCACATCCGCGATGCAGTAGCGGGGGAAGTAGTCTCCGACGATGGCGTATCGCGCGATGGTCGTGTCGCTCGGTACAGTGTAATCGACGTTACCGAGGTCGAGGCGCAGTAGTTGCAGCACGTCGGGGATGTTCTTGTCATATGCCATGGTGTTTTCCTACCTTTCTGCCATGATGGCTTTCTATATATCTACACGATGGAGTGGTCGTCGAGTGCCGGTGAGCCGGTGTCGCGTCCCTCTGCCAGCTTCTCGGAGGCGGCACGTGATGCCTGAGCCTCCCCCTTGAGGGTGACGCGGCCATCCTCCGAGCGGGCTTCCTCACGGCGCTGTCCCGTGCGGATTGCGATGACCTCCTCGATGCCGCTGCCGGGTTTGCTGACCTCGGTGAAGTAGTCGGCTACGCGGGACATCTCATCGGCTGAGAGGTCGCGATTCTCTCCGGTCTCGAAGTCGAACCCGACGGCCACGAGGTCGCCGCAGAGGATGGAGTACAGTTCTCCCTCCTTGACCGGTGAACTGTAATCCATCATGGAGAGGTACCCGGCCTCTTCCATGCCCTTCGTCGCGTACACCGCGCGGTTGGGCGGACAGGTGAACAGGCCCTCCTCATTGACGTAGAGGCTGATGCCCTCGCCGAAGATGACATCGAACGGCTCGATGTTCCCGCCGACGAGGCGTTGCAGGTCGTGTAGCGTCGAACCCTCCTCATCAACCTTGATGTCGATTTCGACCGGGTTCCCGTTTGTCGGGATGAGCATGCCCTTCATGTCGCAATCCTCCTTCCTATCGGGCGTCCTGCCCGCGATTTGAATGGTTTCCGTTATCGGCCATCGCGGCGGAAGCGCCACGGGCCGTCTCCACCTCGCCCTTGAGGGACACGGCTTTCTCGGGAGAGTGGTGGGCTTTCACCTTCTCGTACTCGGCCCGCGCCTTCTCCATGGCGGGGCGGAGCAGGTCGCCGGGGACGCCTTGATAAGTGCAGAACCGCTCTGCGGCTGATGGGTCGGGGAAAAGATGGGGAACCTCGAAGCGATTCGCTTCCTGATTCCCGGCGATGATTCCCGTGAGCGCGTCGCGCCAGCCTCCTTGAGGCCTTCGAGTGCGGCGTACTTGGCGATGTCCTCCTGATGGTCGTACATGTCCTGCGTGAAGCACTCGTATTGGGCCATCTTGGTCATCTTGATGAGGTCGCCCTTGCAGCCTTCCAGCAGGCCTTGGGCATCCGCCTCCTCAAGCCACTCGTAGTTATCGGGAAGCCACTTGAGCAGGTCGTAGGTGTAGATGTCAGTCGCGGAGTCTGCGATTTCACTGAAAGCATCGCCGATATTGCCGGTGTAGTCCGTGATTTGGTCTCCATACTCGCCGAGGTCGAGGCTCGCCTGCAAGTCCTCGATGGAGGTGAAGCCCTCGGGGACCGGCGGGTGCTCGAACTCATGCTTTGCCTTGCGCTCCGCCTGCACGCGCTCGACCTCCTCCTTGACCTCATCCATCTCGTTGCCAAGGGTCTCCGCGATGTCGGAGATTTCCGAGGTCATGAGCTGCATGCCGTTCTTGAGCCAGTCGAGGGTCTTGCGGCAGGACTCATAGGCGCGGATGGCCTGAGACGGCTTCTCGAAACCCATCTCATCGGCGAAGTCGTCGATATGACGGCCATCGACCGCGAGCGCGTCGCTCGCCAGCGCGGCGAACACGTCCGTCGCAGTTGGTTGCCCACTGAAACGCGGATTGGACTGATACGTGGTGGTGAAGGACTCGATACCGGGTTTGCTGAACTCGCAGGTGTACTTGCGAGAGGTCGAGAAGTCACCCGGTCCCTCGCTGATGATATTGAAGTCGAATTGGGAGAGGAGGTCAGCGACCCCCTGAGCTTCATTGTAGTTTGGCATGGCGGCTCCTTTCCAAGGCTCTTATGATTGCCCCAATAATATATTATTAAAGGAAAGGGACGGTGCCGAAGACCGTCCCTTTTCGGTTGATGGTGACATTTTCTCGGTAAACGGTTAGCTACCCAGAATCTCCTTTGCCCAAGAACCGGACTTTACGAGGGCGTAAATGAGAAGGAATGTAATGGCAAGGAACTCCAGAAGTACCAGAACTGATGCTGAGGCGAGACCAGCTGTTCCAGTGGCGGGAATCGACATCAGGAAGAGGATGGATGCACCACCTGTAACACCGCTTGCTGTCGTCATCGTACTCAGGGCGTGAGGGTAGATAACCAAGACGAACATCATGACGGCACCGGCGAGTACGGCAGCGGCGAAGTTTTTGAGAAAGCCTATGCCCATCTGTCGAGTCTCATCAAACCCCAGCAGGGCTATGGGAATAGAAGAGAAGGCGGCCATGGTATAGATTTGCCAAGCTCGCGCATAGGCGACGATGAATGCGACCATGTACGCGAGAACACCGCCAATAATGCTAAGGACTGACGCTATGAGCGTCAGGAAGCATCCACCAATCGTGAGCTTATCCCAAGTATCTTCGGGAATGCTCTCAGTGGTCAATACACCCTCGAAGAATCCCTTGTTACTGCTCGCGGTGCCGATTTCTGGAATGATGTTATCAACGGCTATCTTATAGATGGCCTGCATGATGTCTAGCGAATTGATAATAAACCAATGTATGAGCACGTAAACGACTGCGAGGAATACGATGTCTTTCACAGCTGGTAGAGTCGCAGTGGAGTCGATACGCTGACTGATTTTCACCAATTGCACCAACATGAAGAGAGCCAGAATGGATTCAGCAATGGGGATGATTGCTGTCTGATGGATAGTCTTCGTGAGTTCATAAGTATCAACACCGAGCAGAGAGTCAAATGGCGCTGACAGCATATCGGAACTACCGATTTTCAGAGCGATGTCGTTATACAGGTTGAATCCCCAACATGACATGTCTAAAAGCCATTCGCAGACCATATTCTTGAGGTTCGTGCCAACATCCCAGAACGGTGCCGCATAGACTGGCTGGGGAAGGAGGAGTGGCACAGTTATGGCAATCAGCAGGATGATGACGGATAAGGGCTTACTAGGAAACATGTTTTTGAAGCGGGAAATTACCTTGTTTGCGTTTTCTTTCATATTTCAATCCTTTCTGCTCCGTCATCGAGACTACAACTCGAAATTGAACGATTTGTCAGAAAGACTATATGTGACGGCGATGGAAACGGGGGTCTCTGTGTTCAAAGTGAAATTCGTCGAGATAATGCCTTTCTCATAGTCAATGATGGCGGATTTTTGCCATACAGCCTCACTGGCGGTCGGGAAGTGGGAAGCACACCAAGAGCTCAAATCTTTGGTGAGTTTCGATGCGTCGCCACCGAAAAGCCCAGTCATCTCACTATTCATCCCTTTTACGGTGATTGATTTAACCGGGTCCGCACATTCGTAGAGACCGTCTTTCTTTGAGAACATTGAAGAGGACGAGATGGTCGAAGTCGATATAGACCCATCTTCGACATCGAGAGCAATTGTATAAGTTGCAATATGCGTACCGGTATCCGTGAGGAAGACCACGGTATCAATTTCCGCATCAGCACCATTCGTGCCGTATTCCACCTTGGTAATGGCGTAGGGATGCGTCTTCTCGTCCCCGTTTATGGTTTCCACATAATAGGTGTCGTAGAACCGCAGGGTGTTCGTGCCGCTCTTGTCGGACCAGATGCTCGAACTCATGGTCTCGATGAGTCTCTTAACTTTGTCGTCGTATCCTTTAATCGCCTCTTTCTGGGAATCACTGAGCCTGATGTCTTTACTGGATTCTGAAGAAGGGGATTTATCGTTGCTCGGTTCGACTTGCCCAATGGATTCTCCCTCGGCGCGACGCTGTGCAACATTCATGGCGCTGGTCACAGAGAAACCAACGAATACAATAAGCGCGAAAAGCGCTAAGAGCGATGCCTTTTTATGTTGTGAGACAATAGCTTTGATTTTGTCCATAAGAGTTCTCCTTTACGTTTATCAGTGCGGACCGAATCCCCAACGCACCTCGTGATAGTTACCATAGGTCGCAATCCATTGGTCTAGCGGAGTATCCGTGATGGCACCGATATTGTCTCTGACCATGCCGTTGCCCATGTAAATCCCAACGTGGTAGGAGAGCTTACGACCGTCGGGGGAATAGCCCGCATACGGGTAACCATTAGTGACATACTTATCAACGGCGATGAGCATGCCGACTTTTAGTTCGGAGCGGTCTGAACTATGGCAATAGCGATAGTACATGTCATCGGCATTACCACCGATGTATCCGAGTCCGGCGTTGTCATACACCTGCGACACCCACATTGCGCACCAGCCCGCACCCGGCGAAGGTGTCGATAATGCATTATCGTGGATTGATTTTTGCCACGGTTCAGCGTTCTCATAATCTGCTCCGCCTCCGGTTCCTCCGCTGTTGAGCTGCGTGAGGAACTTATGCGCTTCGTCAAGGCGTCTGTACAGTCTGGAAACATCGTCGCCGTAATCTATTTTGCTGCCACATCGTTCATGGCAAGCCATGAACGAATATGTTACAAGGTCAACATCGGTGGACGTTTTGATTTCCTCGCCACTATGATAGAAATCTCTACCAAAGCGCTCTTCATATCCCCTTTCGTAACGGTAATATGAGGGGGCATTGGCTAGATGGGTTCCCCAATCCCAAGCAAAATAACCAGTTCCCTGTTCACCAGAGAATGTCCACTCCATCTGTGCGGAAACGGTGCTCCATACTTTCCCGTTATTCGCACACCAGCGTAGAAAGTTGTTCTTATTAGTACCACTTAGCTGGATGAGGCCGATGGAGTCGGTTCCGTAACCGTCATCACCGCCGAGACCGGGGTCAAAAGCGGAGTTCTCTTGCGACATATTGCCAAGGATACCGGCAATGGCCTCGTTGGTGTACCCATAACCCTTGAGATAAGTCGCAACCTCAGCAGGGACTCCGGTTAAGGTACCAATGCTTTTTTTCTCCATCTCCGTATTCGCACCACCACCGAGAATTGCGGCGAAGAGGATGAAGATTAAGAGGAATCCAATGAGAAGAAACGCGATGGGTGAACCAATGGCGGCAAGAAAGCCGCCCTTTGAGCCTGATGTAAGGAGATGGATACCGCTTTTAGCAGCATTGGCCGCTTGTTTGCCCTTCTGCACGTTGTGAGCGGAGGTATAGACGTTTTTCTTGAAATACCCTGCGGCCTGTGCCTTGCGCTTCGCCTCTACCGTGTTCGCCGCTTTCTTCGCGGATTTTTTCTCGGAGAGCTTGCCGAGGCTCTTGTCCGACGAGAGGGGGTCCTTGCCGCCGAGGCGCTTTTTCACACCCTTCACGACATGGTAACCGGCCCTAGCACCGTCGTAGACATTATCCACGCCCTCAAGCTCGGAATCTTGAAGGGTATCGCTCACCGCACCCCTTGCGGCTGCCTTACCGGCACCTTTCACCGCGCCCTTGATGTCGAGGGACCCGGACTTACCGCTGATGCGCCTGCCGATGGCGCGACCGGCGCGGTACGCGCCCTTTCCGCTGTTGTAAAGGTCATCAGCGCCCTCAAGTTCGGAGCCTTCCAGAGCGCTATGGACGGCGGCGTGAGCCATGGCGGCGGCACTGGCCTTTCCGGCCTTGCCTTTTGGGGACGCCCCGCCAGATGCGGAACCGGTCTTGCCGTTCCTTCCATTGGTGACGGCGGCGAGGGCGGCGCTGGTGGCACCGCCCGTCGATGCCCTCTTGCCGACTGAGTAGAGGCCGCTCTTCAACGACTTCTCGCTCTTGTCGGCACGTCCCACTATTCCGGTGTTGACGGCATCCGTCATTTCCGTCTGCAACACAGATTGCGACATGGCTTGTTTTTGGCCGGATGTCGATACGAAATCAGAAGGCTTCATTGACGTTCACCGTCCTTTCCCGGCTTAGATAACTTTGCCGTCCTTCTTCTTGGAGCCGATTTTCAGCTCCTTTGTCTCGTTGGGGTTCGTGCTAAACAGGTCATAGAGCACGTTGCCCGACGGGAACTTGCCGCGAATCGGCACTCGCGCGTTGCCCGCGATGAGCAGGCCGTCACCGGCTTCGGCGGACTCGTCGATGCACTCCTCCTCCTGCTCGGAGAGGTTCAGCAGCTCCACCCAACGCATGCGGTCGAGCGGGGACTGCTTGAGCAGCATGATGAAGTCGGCGTTGAGCACGATGTTCTGCGCGGCCTCGTTGTTGAGCATCGCCACCGCGTTCTGGGTGATGCCCGTCAGCAGCAGACCGAACTTGCGCCCCTCGTTGGAGAAGCGGGAGAAGTAGTTGAGCACCGTCGGGTAGGCGAAGAGCGACTGCATCTCCTCGACGTAGAGCCATGTGCGGACGTTGCGCTTCGCGTTGAAGTACATGCGGTTTCGCACGGCCTCACAGACATTGATGAGGGCGAAGACGAGCATGGAGTCCGGCAGGTCCTTCAAATTGAAGTCCACGATGCGGGTGTTGAAATCCACATTGGACTGGCGGTTGAAGAAGTCCATGGACCCCTTGACGAATCGCTCGTAACGTAGCGCGATGGTCTGCGCCTGATGCTCGGGCTGCTCAAGGGCGATGTCATAGAAGTCCTGCAATGTCGGCGGAAGGCCGCCCCCACGTTCCTCGGCACGCTGGAACGCAAGCTCCACGCAGCGCTGGATGATGGACTGGTCAACCTCGGAGAGGGACTGCCCGGACTCGGCGGCGGAGGCACCCGCCTGCGCCAGCATCGCGTCGATTTTGAACGCTATCTGCTCGGTGCGGGGCATGTGCTCCACGGACACCGTGTCGAAGGGGTTCAGGAACGTATTCGTGCCAACGCCGAAGTGGTAGGTGGTGCCGCCGTAGCGCTCGGCGATGGCCGTGTACTCACCAGCGCGGTCGATGACGTAAATCTCGTCCGTCGGGTTGGAGAAAATGGTGCCGGTCATCTCGGTCTTGGTGAACATGCCCTTGCCCGAACCGGTCTTGCCGCAGACGAAGCCCATGGGGCTTGTCAGGCGCTTGCGATTGCACATGACGAGGTTGCGAGAGTGCTTGTTCTGGCCGTAGTAGTTTCCACCGGCATCGTCAAGCTCCTGCGTCGCGAAGGGAACGAGGATGGCGACCTGCGCGGTGGTGAACATGCGGCTAATCTCGACGTGGTTGTGGCCGAGGGGAAGCACGGAGTTGAGGCCCCGGCGTTGCCGGTAGTCGTAGGTGTCCACCTCGATGGAGTTCTGACGGGCCGTGGAGATGATGCGCATGACCTGAGCGTCGAGCTGCTGCTTGCTCTCCGCGTAGGTGTAAATCAAGCCGGTGAAGACGTAGAGGCGTTGGTTCTTGTTCTGCAAGTGGTCGAGAACGTCCTCCGTCTCCTCCTTGGAATACTTGAGTTCCTGCGGCAAGATGGAGAAGTCATAGCCCTTGTTCACGGCGCTGCGCTGCTCCTCGATTATCTCCTTGTCAATCCACGCGCTGCGGGTGCGGACGAAGTTGATGGCCTTGGACTTGTCCATGGGCTGCACGAACCATGTGACCGCCATGGGGAGCGGCAGGTCAACGATGTCGGCAAGTGCCCGGTCGGAAAGCTCGGAACCGAACTTCTTCATGACCAAGACCTGACCGTACACGCCGTTGTCCAGCTTGAAGCAGTCGTTGAACATGCCGTCCGGTCGCCAGTCAATCTGCGTCGGGGCGATGCAGTCCTTGGTGGTCTGCACGCGCTTGGCGGAGATGTCCTTCTGGTAGTCGAAGTAGAACGGCTTGTAGGGGTTCAGGAGCGAATGGATGACCGACAAGCGCTGGGTGCCGTTCATCAGGTGGGCCTTGGACCCCATGGAGTTTAGGATGCGGCTGGATTCCGTCTCGATGCGGGAGAGCTGGCGTGCCGCGTCGTCCGCCGTCTCGGCGGTGACCGAATAGGTCAGGTAGCGGTTGCGGCGGATGTTGGACACGCCCTCGCGCACCTTGTCGTTCAGGATGTCGTTGAACACCTGCGCGTCGTTACGGGCGGCGTCGTTCCCCTGACGGGCGACATCGAAGAACTTGCGGTTGCCGACCTCCTCCTTGAGCAGTGGCGTGTTGATGACGCTCATCTGGACCAGCGTGTTCGCGCCGAACTGGTCGTACAGGCGCGTGAGCGCGGAGAACATGGATTTTTGCTGCTCGTCGCGCACGGAGTGGTAGCTGGTATCGCCGAAGGAGATGGAGGAGGAAAACAGGCCCTCCTCGACCTCGCAGATGCCGTCTTGGTACATGCGGTTGTAACCGATGTAGTTCACTACGTCCTTCGCGCCCTCGCGCTTGCGGCGGGCATCCGCCGTCTTCGAGGTGAGTTCCTTGTCGCGGTCCTTGAGCTGGGACTTCACGGACGTGTAGCTCTTGCGGGCCTCCTTCTCGGCCAGCTTCGCCTCCTTCTTGAGACGTGCGACCTCCCGTTTGGCCTGCTTCTTCTCCCTGCGGGACATCTTCTTGCCAGCTACGATGGGCGCACCGGCGATGGAGCCGAGCGCCGCCACATCGACCGAGCCGTTATCGGCATTCATGGGACGGTCGTTGCCGAACCCCTCACCGGAGGTGTGGACGAACTCTTCGATGTCGAAGCCCGCATCGGTGTCACACGATGACATGTCCGGCTCGGGGGGAGTAGGATTCGATTCCCTTGAGGTTGCATTGCTTTCGATAGTGTTTCCCATAGACCCTTCCTTTCTTGACGTTCTTCCCATCGGGCGAGCCGACGAGACCGCTGAGTTGCATAGAGGGGACGTAGAAGACGCGCTCCACGCCGAAGTTCGCCTTGAGCCAGAGTGCGGCGAACTGCTCGAAGGGCATGCCCTTCGGGCGGATGAAGCCGCAGCACCAGAACGGGAGGCTCACGGCGTAGATGAGCATCATGTTGTCGCCGACGTTCCAGCCCAACACGAAGTAGATGTAGAGGCCGGTGAGGACGGAGCAACCGAGCGCACCCGCGATTGACGCGAGAGTGCGCCCGGTCATCTTGCCCACGACCTTGGGCTGGTACTCGGCGATGTCCTTATGTACCGCTACGGATAGCATATAGGCACCGCCCCTTTCCTAGAGTCCGCCTGCCCAACTGGTGTTGAGCTGGCCGAAGTAAATGGCGGCACCGACGACGATGGCACCGCCGACAATCATGGCGATGGCACCGGAGAGCTGGCCTCCGCCGCCCTGCATGCCATCCTTGATGGTCATGCCGAGGTTGATGAGGCCGAAGACGACGAGCACGCCGCCGAGGAACGTCACGCCCTGCGTGAGCATGTTCACTGCGTTATCAAGCATAGTTGTTTACTTCCTTTCTGGATTGGTTGATTGATGCTGGGTCTCCACATGGGCTAGAAGCCCGTGAAACCGTAGAGGGCCGCGAACCCGGTCACGGCGGCACCGGCGGCAATCATGGCGATGGCCTTCCGCAGTTCGCCGCCTCCCGCTCGCGCTCCGTCCCTCAGATTCATCCCGAGGTAAAGGAGGCCGAGGAAGATGACCGTGCAGCCTATGTAGGCGATGGGCTTCGCGGCGAGCCTGACGAGTTCTTCCAATGTCCATTCACCGTCCTCTCCTTTCTTGTCTGTGAGTTGCATGCGCGGTGCATCGCCGGAAGCGGATGCGCCGCCGAGTCACGTAGATTATAACCTTTTGCAAGGGCGGCTCGGAAAATCACCGCTTCTTGCCGGTATCGCCGTCATCATGGTCGTCATACGGCTCGCAGCCGCCCTCCAAGTAGCGCTTGAAGTCGAACGGCTTGTCATGCAGGCGCTTTGGGTTGCGCTTGTCCACGATGTAGCAGTAGCGCTTGTGGGTGTGCGGGTCGAACTTGTCATCCATGAGCGGGTTGGTGCCCGCGATGAGCAGAATGGCCTTCCTACGGCTCATCTTGCCGATTTCGGCGGCGTCGATGAGGTCGCGGCCTTGGATTTGCAGGTTCTTGCCAGCGCTTGAGGACTGACCCGTGGACTCGTTATAGGTCATCTGGTGGATGGTCTGCTTGCCAATCATCTCGGCAATCTCCTTGTTGGTGGAGTTCGACTTGCCGCCGAGGAACAGGGTGGAGTCGCAGCAGTCCACGATGGTCTGCGCCTTCTTGTCGTACTTCGATTCGAGCTGGGACATGGATTGCAGGATGATGGTGATGCCGATGTTGCGGGAACGCGTGACGGCGATGGTCTCCTCAATCTGCGGGATGGTCCCGATGTTCGCGAACTCGTCGAAGATGAAGTGGACGGGAGTCGGCAGCTTGCCGCCGTAGTCGGTGAGCGCCTTGCGGCAGAGCTGGTCGATGCACTGCCACATCATGATGGCGAACAGGAAGGAGAGCGTCTTGTCGGTATCCGATAGGATGCCGAAGACCGCCACCTTCGCGTCCGGGTCGCCGAGGGTGTCAAGCTCCATCTCATCGTATTCGAGCAGGCTGCGCACACCGGCAGTGGCGATGGGAGCGAGACGCACGTTGCAGGAGATAATGATGGACTTGAGGGTCTTGCCCGCCGCGACCTTGAAGTTCTTGTAGTTCATCAAGGCGAAATCCTCATCGGGCGACAGACCGCCGCAGTCGGCGGGACGCACGCCGTCGGAGTTGCGCTTGAGATTGGTCGGCTCCCATGACCAGTCCGAGTCTCCGGTCGCGTTGCCCGTCCCGAAGTTGCGGGAGAGGCCGGAGATTCCCATCGACGGCGCGGGAGCGCCGCCCTCGTTCGGGATGTAGCGCTTGCCCTCCTCGATTTGAAGGAACAGCAGGTCGAGCGGCGACTTGAAGTTCTCGTCGTTCTCGCGGGCCTCGGCCATGGAGAGCAGCGTCAGCAGGCTCGACAGGTTGTAGTCCTCCGGCGGGAACCAGTCGCGCAGCAGCGCGATGAGGGAGGTGTACAGCATCTTCTCGGAGTTCTCCCAGAAGGGGTCTCCCGCCTTGCCGTCGCCGTTGGTGTTCATGATGTAGCAGTTGACGAACGACAGGATGTCGGTGTCCGTCTTCACGTACTTGAGAGGGTTGTAGTGCATGGACTCATCGAGGTTGATGGTGTTGAACGACTTCACCTTGTACCCGTTGTCCGTGAACAGGAACCCCGCGTCCTTGAGGAGCGTGCCCTTGGGGTCGGTGATGAAATAGCTCGTGTTGAGCTGGCAGATGTTCGGGGTGACGTAGTTGAACGTCTTGCCGGAGCCGGAGCCGCCCACGACCAGCACGTTCAGGTTGCGGTCGAGTTCGGGGTTGAACTTGGGGCGGTGCAGGGCGAGGCCGAAGTTCTGCGTGAAGATGAGGTTGTTGTCCTCCGTGGTGAGGTCGCGGAACTGCTTACCCTCCTTGAGTGTGCCCCAGCGCGCCGAACCGCTCTCCTCACCGGCGCGGAAGTTGCCCACGAAGGCGACGTAGCGCAGCCAGAAGAGCCAGACGAGGACGCACATAGTCAGGCCCGCCAGCATGGCGTTGGGTGACATGTCGATGTGCGCCGGGTTCTCGGCGATGAGGGGCCACATGGCGGCGAAGCCGTCGCCCCAGTGCTCGAAGAACTGGCCCCCGAACGAGGCCACGGCCTCCCAATATCGGTTCCCGAGGTAGAAACCCACACCGGAGAGCAGGATGGTCACGAGGGCCGAGGTCGCGACCTTCTTGTTGATTTCAGGGTTTCCCTTGCCTTGAGCCATAAGCGACCCTCCTTCCTAACCTTCGCGTCCCGGCAGGGCGCGGGAGAGCGAGACGGCGATGGAGGCGCGGGTGGTCGGCGCGGTGCCCTGCGCGAAGCGCTTGTAGCACCCGAGGCAGAAATCGTCTTCGGGGCGGATGCCGTTGGTATCACGGGGGCAGGTGCCGTCGTTGCGCTCAAGAGCCGTCGGCTCCCAACTCATTGTGATGCCGTCCGCGCTGATGACGCGCTTGCAGCCCGACTCTATCTCGTAGAACAGGTCCCCGAGGTCGGTGGCGGCTGAACCCGGTGCGGAGGGACACGCCGCATCGAGGAGCGCCTTGAGGTTTCCGACCGTCCGCTGCTCCAATGAGCACCAGTCGCGCAGGTAACCGAGGCAGGCGTAGAGGAGCTGCCTCGCGCTCTTCTTGAAAGCGGCGTCCCCGTCGCATTCATCGCGCAGGACGCTGGCGCTTATCACCGCGTCGGCGATGGCCTCGATGTCGCTGTCGGATTCCATGGCCTGCAAGGGGTTCGCCGCAAGGCGCTCCGGCAGGTACTCGTTCATGTGGGTCATATCAGGCTCCCTTCTAGCGCTCTTGCTGGAATTTGTCGGAGATGTCGCGGTCGGGGGAGTCGTTGGTCTGCGAGAGCTGCTTGCTCGCAGCACGGCACTCCTTGGCCTGAGAGTTCAGGTCGTACTTCTCGCGGCTACGGTCGGACTGCTCGCGCACCATGGAAGGTGAAACCTCGGTGCCGTTTTGCTCGCGCTCGATGCGCAGCGTGTTCACCATAGTATCCATGCCATCATGGGACTCGATGCCTTGATTGATGTCGGGAGTCGAGCCGTTCATGTCGAGGGAACCATCGGTCACTTGCGGTTCACGCGAGTCCTTGACGTTTTCCAACGACGCCCCATGACTTGGACCGTGGTCGAAGAACTCGATTCCCAGTTCCTCCGGTGCATGACCGGGAAAACGCGTCTCGACGGCCTTGATGACGTCCTGCTTGCGCTTCACGTCCACAAGGAACCCCATCTTGCCGTCAGGACGGTCATACGTCTCGATGCCGCGCTCTTTAAGGTCGCCGCGCACCGCGTTGCAGATGAGGTTCAGGTCCTTCTGCGGGGGAACGACCTCGTGGGCGGTCTCATTAGCGGTCGGCTCCTTGGGCGTGTTCTTCTCGAACCAGTCGTGAGTCACATCGCACTTGTACCTGTCCCGGAGGGTCTTCGCTCCGACGGCCCAGTCCATCAGACCGTCCTTGTTCGGTCCACGGTCGAGGATTTCACCGTTCTCATCACGACGAGCTTCGTAGAACATCAACTCGCCATTCTTGCCTTCCGTGACACCGATGTCCTCCTTGGCAAGGAGTTCCTTGAAATCATCGAAATCGCGGCACTGTTCGCGGGCGTTGAGCACCTTGTCGCGTATACCCTCGGTGTGGTTATAGGTATCGTTTACGCGGTCATCATATGTCTGCTCGGGAAAATCCGCTGCGCGAGACTCCTGTTCGATTATTCTTGCCTTGACCTGATAGGGTTCACCGACGCTTTCGACAATGAAGTCCTCGCCGGTTGCCTTTCCGACCATATCGGTAAGCTCATCGTGAGTGTAGCCGGAGAAGAACACCTCGGAGTCCATATCGAGGTCAGCGGTGTCCTGTTCTGAGAACGTTCTGACTTCGACTTTATCTGGCGTATCGGTAAAGCGAATCGCCACGGGGATAAGCGTGACATCACGTAGATTAAGCTCTATGCCATCCACATTCGGCAAATCCGGTAGATTTTTGATGGGCTTGAGGCTTTTGAACACATCCTGCGTCACAGGTTTCCCATTTGCAATCAACTCGGAGATTTCCCCGCATTTGAGATTGGTCATGACCTCGGAGAATTGCACGGTGCATTCCCGCACCTTTTGAAGGTCATCTTTGGCAAACTGGACATACCCATTGCCATTGTCATCGGTCATCGCTGCGGCATAAGTGCCGTTCTCGCGCACAACCTGTGCGAAATAGGCTGCATCGGTCGAGTTTCCAAATGGCATGCAGATATGCTCGCGAGAAGCCATGACCTCGGCCTTTATCGCGGCCTCTTCTTTCGACATGCCTTCTTCTTCGAGCTTCGCCTGTTGCCAATCGCGGATGGCTGACTTGAAATACTCATTTAGGATTAGGCCAATCGCTTTTTCACTGTATCTAGTGATGTTGCGAAGAAGCATATCGCCTACATCGTCTCCAAAATCTTGCGCCATGGTCATCTTCCTTTCTACTTGTTGTGGACGCAGTGGGGAAGCGGATGGCCCGTAACCCCATATGCCGCATTATATCCGAGCACCCTATCTGTGCCCAGCATCCCTTACACGCAGACCGTTGGACGAATTGCCAACAAGAGGGTGAAGCTGGGGCAGATGATGCGTATCGGATGTCGTCAGTCGCCATTTGTGATAATCAATGGCAAATGGCGCTCAAATCTTTCCAGTCCCGTGTGATGCCTGGATGTAAAGTATCTCTACAATTTCTACATATATGTTCTTCTGAAAAGCTATTTTCTCGGCAAACTGCATGGTCGTATCGTGTTCCTTGTAGAAAGGAGGAATCACGATGATTTCAGAAGAAGAGAAGATGGCAGCCGTCAAGATGTTTTGCGCCTATTGCAAGAGGACGCTTCGGAACGCGAGGACGGACATCATTCGCAAGCAGGCGCGTGAGGCGCGATGGGAGACCGTGTTCTCCGACATGCACGAGAGCGAGCTGAACAGGCTGGCCTCACCCGATGACCTCATATCGGAGGAGGTCGTGTTCGAGGTGGTCGGTCGGGAGGTCGTGGTGATGGATACCGTTCTCGCCGAGGCCATCCATGGCCTCTCCAAAGGCGACCAAGCCATCGTCCTGCTCTACTACTTCGCGGAGTGGACGGACAGGCGCATCGCCGAGGAGCTTGGGTGCCCTCGCTCCACGGTCCAATTCAGGCGCTCGAAGGCGCTCCTCGCGCTGAGGGCGCGTTTAGAGGAGGTGATTGGTGATGATGAGCTATGAGGTAATGGTCGCGGCGGTCTCAGGCGACCCCGTTGCCATGCAGAAGGTCCTCGCCTATTTCGACGGCTATATGGACCAGCTCTGCACGCACGCCTTCCTCGATGAGTTTGGGCGCGTCGAGTACGGGGTCGATACCCTGAGAAAGACGCAGCTCCAAGGAAAGCTGCTCGCCGCGATGCTGCGGTTCGAGCCGTGATGAGGAGGTGGGCGCATGGGTGCGAAGGACATACCCGTATGGGAGAAGTACACGCTCACCATCGAGGAGGCGGCCCGGTACTTCCGCATAGGCGAGGGCAAGTTGCGCCGCCTTGCCTCGGAGATGCCGCCGCCTGACTGGGTGGTGATGAACGGCAACCGCGTTCAGGTCAAACGCAAGGCGTTCGAGCGGTTCATCGACGCGACGGACGTGATTTAGATGATGAAAAAGAGCCTTGGTTATGCTATAATAGCAGTAGCATACCAAGGCTCTTTCCATATGGAAGGAGCGATATATGGATGTCACAGAAAAGACGAGACAACAAGAATAGGATACTGAACACCGGCGAGAGCCAGAAGGCCAACGGCCTCTATGTCTTCAAATACACGGACGGGGACGGAAAGCCGAAGTTCATCTACTCATGGCGGCTGGTGGAGACCGACAGGCTCCCTGCCGGTAAGAGGCCGTGCAGGCCGCTGCGCGAGAGGGAGCGCGAGATACGCCGTGACCTTGAGGACGGGATAGACCCCATCGGCAAGAAGATGACGGTCAGCCAGCTCTACGGGAAGTTCACGAGATGCCGCCTCGACGTGCGCGAGGGGACGGAGAGGTCGAGGGCGCAGCTCAAGCGATTGCTCTTCGAGGATGCGATAGGCTCGCGGGAGATAGGCGGCGTGAAGCCGTCAGACGCGAAGGAATGGGCGCAGCGCATGAAGTCCAAGGGCTTCGCCTACTCCACCATCTCCAACCACAAGCGGTCGCTCAAGGCGGCGTTCTACTTGGCGATAGCCGATGACTGCATACGCAAGAACCCGTTCGATTTCAAGCTCGCGACCGTCATCAAGAGGGACGTGACGGAGAGGGAGCCGCTGAGCCGGGAGCAGGTGGACGCGCTGCTCGGTTTCATGCGGTCGGACGCCGTCTATCACAGGTACATCGACGAGGTGGTCATCCTCCTCGGGACTGGGCTGCGCATATCGGAGATGTGCGGGCTGACCGAGGCGGACATCGACCTGACGAACAGGGTGATTTTCGTGGACCACCAGCTCGCTCGCGCGGTCGGCGGGGGATACCGGGTCGATGAGCCTAAGACGGAGAGCGGCAGGCGCTACATCTACATGACCGACGAGGTGATGGCCGCGTTCGAGCATGTCATGGCATCGAGGCCGAAGGCGAAGCCCCTGAACGTCGATGGGCGAACGGGCTTCATCTTCCTCAACAGGGACGGGCTGCCGAGGGTCGGCGGCGATTACGACCGGGTGTTCAGGGGGCTGAGAGGCAAGTACGCGAAGAAGGGAAAGATGGAGCTTCCCGATGGCATGACACCGCATACGCTGCGTCACACGTTCTGCACGGAGATGGCGAAGGCCGGGATGAACCCGAAGGCGCTGCAATACATCATGGGCCATAAGGACATCAAGATGACGCTCGGGTACTACGCCCATATGGACGGCTGCACGGCTGCGGAGGAGATGCGACGCGTCGCGGCGTAGTAAAAACGCGTTTTACTACCCGTTTTACTACTCACGGCCATCAAGATGCGCCGGGATTCGCCAAGATACGGGAACTTCCCCAAAAGGCGAAAAAGCCGGGAACGCCCTTGGAATCGGGCTTCACCGGCTTTCGGGAAGTTATGGGAACATGTTGGAAAATATCGCGTTGATTTAT
>ENA-OQKN01000286-OQKN01000286.1-human-gut-metagenome-genome-assembly--contig:-NODE-286-length-61670-cov-4.986790_pt1 | contig 61670 bp, 42 predicted proteins | sample MGYA00242776_ERZ504794 | MGnify/ENA primary metagenome ERZ504794 (study PRJEB26092, sample SAMD00036434) | human gut metagenome | host: Homo sapiens | study: EMG produced TPA metagenomics assembly of... | reverse complement strand
ATGGAATTTGAGTTCTCGAAGAAAGCGGACAGCTTTCAGGCAGGAATTTTTGCAATATTAAATGAAAAGAAAGAAGAGATGGTGAAGGCGGGAAAGAAAGTTTATAATCTTTCCGTCGGCACACCGGATTTCAAGCCGGCACCTCATATCATGGAAGCTGTTTCAGAGGCGGCAAAAGATCCGGAAAATTATAAATATGCACTGACAGACCGCCCGTTTCTTCTGGAGGCAGTGCAGAATTTTTACAAGAGAAGATTTGGTGTATCCATTGAGCCGGAAGAGATCATGACGATCAACGGTTCACAGGAAGGTATGGCTCATATTGCCTGGGCACTCTGCGATCCGGGCGATGTGGTCTTAACTCCGAATCCGGGGTATCCGATCTTCAGCATCGGTCCGTCTCTGTGCGGTGCGGATGTGCGTACTTATCCTTTGTACCGTGAAAACGGATTTCTGCCGAAGCTTTCCGATATTCCGGAAGAGACGGCAAAAGCAGCAAAATACATGCTGGTTTCTTATCCGTTAAATCCGGTCTGTGCAACGGCGAATGATGCCTTTTATGAAGAGCTGATTGCATTTGCGAAAAAATATAATATCATTATTTTACATGATAATGCATATTCTGATATTATCTACGGAGGAAGAGAAGGAAAATCTTTCTTAAGCTACGAAGGGGCAAAAGAAGTCGGTGTGGAGTTTTATTCTCTGTCTAAGTCTTACAACCTTACCGGTGCAAGAATTTCTTTTGTGATTGGAAATCAGAAGATCGTAGATAAATTCCGTTCTGTGAGAACGCAATTTGACTATGGTGTTTTTCTGCCGATCCAATACGGTGCGGCAGCAGCACTGAACGGTCCGCAGGACGCAGTGCTTGCACAGTGCGAAGAATATGAGAGAAGAAATCAGGCATTCTGCGGCGGACTTCGCAGCATCGGCTGGGATGTTCCGGACAGCGAAGGTACGATGTTTGTATGGGCACCGGTGCCAAAAGGACATGGTACATCGGAAGAATTCTGTATGGAACTGATGGAAAAAACAGGACTGATCGGTGTGCCGGGCAGCAGTTTCGGAAGTCTCGGAGAGGGATTTATGCGATTTGCCCTGGTAGAACCGGTTCCGGTGATGCAGGAAATTGTAAAAGCAATCGCAGAGAGCGGATTGTTGGAAAGAAAAGGAGAATGATGTGAAGCCAGGTTTTTTTAAGCAACTTTGTGAAATTGCGGGAAAAGAAAATGTCAGAACAGACGAACCGATGAAACAGCACACAACGTTTCGCATCGGCGGTGCGGCGGATTATTTTGTTTCCCCACAGACAACAGATCAGATAAAAAATATTATAGACTTATGTAAAAGCGAGGCAATGCCATGGTATGTGATCGGAAACGGAAGCAATCTTCTGGTCAGTGACCGTGGATTCCGTGGAGTGATCATTCAGCTTTTTAAAAATTTTTCAGATCTTCGCGTGGAGGGAGACAGGCTGTATGTGCAGGCTGGCACACTGCTTTCCAGAACAGCGAAAAAGGCACTGGAAGCATCCCTGACAGGGTTTGAATTTGCAGCCGGGATTCCGGGAACCATCGGCGGAGCCATGGTGATGAATGCCGGAGCCTACGGCGGAGAAATGAAAGATGTGACAGAAGAAGTCACGGTTCTGACAGAAAAAGGCGAAATAAAAACCTTAAAAAGAGAAGAACTGAAGATGGGATACCGGACAAGCATCATTGCAGAAAAAGGCTATCTTGTGCTGGAAGCTGTTCTGCAGCTGACAGACGGAGATCTAAAAGAAATCCGTGCCGTGATGGAAGATCTGAAGAAAAAGCGGATTTCCAAACAGCCGCTGGAATATCCGAGTGCCGGAAGTACGTTCAAACGTCCGAAAGGATACTTTGCCGGAAAGCTGATCATGGATGCCGGACTTCGCGGATTTCAGGTCGGCGGTGCACAGGTATCGGAAAAACACTGCGGTTTTGTGATCAATACAGGCGATGCAACGGCAGAAGATGTCACCGAACTGATCCGTCAGGTGGCGGAAAGAGTAAAAGCACAAAGTGGTGTGACACTGGAGCCGGAAGTGAAAGTACTGGGAGAGTTTTAAATGAGATTTGGGGTTTGGACCGGTATGTCAGGAGCCGGAAAAAGTACAGCATTAAACAGACTGGAAGATATGGGATATTTCTGCGTGGACAACCTGCCGATCTCGCTGATTTCCAAATTTGCGGAGATGGCGTACACACCGGGAAGTGAGATCCAGAGGGTGGCACTTGGCGTGGACGTAAGAAGCGGCGAGGCACTTGGAAAACTGGAAGATGTGCTGGAAGGCATGGCGGCAGCCAGTCAGAAATACGAGATCCTGTTTCTGGATGCAGCTGATGAAGTGCTGGTGAAGCGTTATAAAGAAACGAGAAGGACCCATCCGCTGGCACGCGGCGGCCGCGTGGACCGCGGGATCGCACAGGAGCGTGAGAAACTTGCGTTTCTGAAGCGTCATGCAGACTATATCATCGATACCAGCAAACTGCTCACAAGAGAGCTTAATATGGAGCTGGAAAAGATTTTTGTGGAAGGCAGAGAGTTTAAAAGCCTGGTTGTGACGGTACTCTCTTTTGGATTCAAGTACGGAATTCCGGCGGATGCCGATCTGGTATTTGATGTGCGTTTTCTGCCGAATCCGTATTATATCGATGAACTGAAAAAACAGACCGGAAATGACAAACCGGTGCAGGATTACGTAATGGGATTTGATGTTTCCCATGTATTTTTAAATAAACTGACGGATATGGTGCAGTTTCTGCTGCCGAACTATGTGCAGGAAGGAAAAAATCAGCTGATCATCGGCATCGGCTGTACAGGCGGCAAACACCGTTCTGTGACACTGGCAAATAAGCTGTTCGAAAGCCTGAGTCTCCAGAATGATTACGGCATTCGCATCGAACACAGAGATATCGGGAAATAACGGAGGATGCCATGTCATTTTCAAGTGGAGTGAAGGACGAATTATCCAGACACCAGACGTTGGCACGCCATTGCCAGATTGCCGAGATCGCGGCGATCATCAGCATGTGTGGCGGTGTTTCCATATCCGAAAAAGATCATTACAGTTTAAAAATCCAAACAGAAAACGTATATGTTGCAAGAAAGTACTTTACATTATTGAAAAAAGCATTTAATATAGAAGTTGAAGTTTCAATCAGGCAGGGTACATTTTCAAAAGGAAGCCGTACATATACGGTGGCGGTGTTGAACCATGAAGATGCGATACGTATTCTGAAGGCGGCCAGGCTGTTCAATGCGGATATGGAAATTGAGGAGCAGTTTTCTATCTCGGACAATCTGGTGATTCAAAAAACATGCTGCCGACGGGCTTTTATACGAGGTGCTTTCCTGACGGCGGGTTCCATCAGTGATCCGCAGAAATTTTATCATTTTGAAATCGTATGTGCGACGGTTCACAAAGCAGTTCAGCTTCAGGAGATCATGAATGATTTTGGTGTGGACGCGAAGATCGTACAGCGAAAAAAGCATTTTGTAGTGTATCTCAAAGAAGGATCCCAGATCGTAGATATGTTAAACGTGATGGGAGCTCATGTTTCTTTAATGGAGCTTGAGAATGTACGCATCTTGAAGGAGATGCGTAACTCAGTCAACCGCAAGGTCAACTGTGAGACAGCCAATATTCATAAGACAGTCAGTGCGGCAGTCAGACAGATCGAAGATATCCGCTATATTCAGCAGAAGATCGGTTTTGAGCAGCTGTCCGAGGGACTTGCAGAGATTGCAAGGCTGCGTCTGGAGCAGCCGGAGGCAACACTCAAAGAGCTGGGGATGATGCTTTCAACCCCGGTTGGAAAGTCCGGCGTAAATCACAGACTGAGAAAATTAAGCGATATTGCGGAAACGCTAAGAGATAATGAGGAGGAAAATTATTATGATTAAGAAACCGATTACCATTCAGATTCCAAGTGGGCTGGAAGCAAGACCGGTAGCGCTGCTTGTTCAGGTTGCCAGCCAGTTTGAAAGTGATATCTATGTAGAGAGCGAACAGAGACGCGTCAATGCAAAGAGTATCATGGGTATGATGACATTAGGACTGACATCAGGGGAAGACATCATGGTGTCTGCCAGCGGTGAAGATGAGCAGGAAGCAATTGCAAACATCGAGAAATACTTAAGCGGCAAGGCAAATTAAATACAAACTGCAAAAGAAAATGTGCAGCCCCGATTTTTTTCGGGGCTGTTTTTATACAGGGAGGTAACAGTGCTATGATCGATATTATGCTGGTAGACGATGAAGTACTGGCACTGGAATATCTGAAAAATATGGTGGATTGGGAAAGAAACGGATATCATGTGGTGGGATGTGCGACGAGCGGGAAAAAGGCCCTGGAACTTTTTGACAGGACGCATCCGCAGATCGTGATCTCGGATATCCGCATGCCGGGAACGGATGGTCTGGAGCTGACAAGACAGATCAAAGAAAAAGACAAAGAAACCGTTGTGATCCTGCTTTCGGCGTACCGTGATTTTGATTATGCCCAGAAGGGAATCCGCTACGGCGTATCCAATTATCTTCTGAAACACGAGCTTTCTTCGGAACTGATTCTAAAAGAGCTGGAAGAAGTGAAAGAAAAGCTGGAGAGAGCAGGCAATAAGAAAAAAATATATCAGAAATATTTTATGAATCAGCTGATCTACCATCGGGTGATGGCAGAAGAACTGGATGAGAGCATCCTGGGCAACCGCTTCTTTCTTCTGCTTCTCCACAAACGTAATCCAGTCATTCAGGGTGAGTTTGCCGAGACAAGGTGGAGCGAAGAAGAGCAGGAGGCTGTGCGGAACATTCTGGAAGAGAGCCTGGAAAATATTGTGTTTTATGCGGCAGATGTGCAGATCACGGAGAACAACTGGATTTTACTTTACCGCATTGAAAATACAGCGAGCAAATACATGGTGAACAGTCTGATCCTGCGAAAATGCCATCAGATCGCAGATCAGCTGGAGCGGTGTTTGCAGATGCATTTTAACATGGTCTACAGCTACGAAATCACACCGGAGGAGATCAGTGAGACTTTCCGCACCATATCACGCCAGATCCGTTATTCCGTGTTCTGGGAAGATGAGGCGATCTGTGCAATGGAAAAAATGCCGGAAAAAGAAAAGAAAGCAATCTGGGGCGAACAGATCCGCATACTGCGGGAAGCGATCTATGGTTCAGAAAAGGAGCTGGAAAAGCAGATCGAGGTAATTTTTTCGGGAATCCGGGAAAAGGAAGAGCTGGAAGACTGCAAAATGCTCCTGCCTTCGTTAAGCAATCTGCTCGGGGAACTGTGCGAGAGTGAAAACTGCAAAGAGATCGATCTGAAAGAACCGCTTTATACGATCCGTGAGATTGAACAGTATTATTACAGGAATTTTTCGTACATACAGCAGAAATATGCAAGAAAAGCCCGGCTTGGTTATTCCAGAACGGTGCTGGATATGATTGATTATATCGAAAAAAATTATCCGCAGGAGTTAAGCCTGGAGCTGCTCGGTGAAAAATTTCATATGAACGGGGTATATCTCGGACAGATCTTTAAAAAAGAAACCGGACAGACCTTTCTGAAATATCTGACCAATGTAAGAATTTCCGAGGCAAAGCGTCTGCTGCGGGAGGAGAACAGTACGGTCGCAGAAACAGCCCGGATGGTCGGCTACCGCACAAGCCAGTATTTCAGCCAGATTTTTATGCGGAACGTAGGGATGAAACCGCAGGAATATAAAAAACAGAGGAAAGAATGAAAACAGAGCGAAAGAAAAGGGACAAAAAACATTTAAAAGTGCGGATCCTGCGGAGTATTTCTCTGATTTTGATATGTTCCATGATTTTGAGTACGCTGATCGGCTATTTATATTTTAATCAGGTGGTGCGAAAACAGAGACTTGAAGAAGAAAAAAACCGTCTGATGCAGGTTGGCAGCCAGATTGCATTTCAGGCGGAGGATAATCGCCGGTTTGCACAGAGTATTCTGGTGGATGAACAGCTGCAGTACCTTCTGGAAGAGAACGTCAAAGGGAATGAATTCCGCAGGCAGAACCAGTATGATAAGGTGACAAAACGTCTGGTGTTTTATAATAATCTGCGTACCTATCTGGAAGGGTCTGTTCTTCAGATGGCAGACGGAAATTTTTTCGGAAGCAGTTACAGCTCCAGGGACAGTGCCTATCTGAGACAAAAATTAAAGCAGACGGAACTGGAAAAATACACTGCAAAGAAGGAATGGATCTATTCCAATCCCTATTATGACAGTGACTCCAGAAATGATACAAGAAAGATCTGTTATGCAATCCCGATGTATGACAAACGCCGTTACGGCCATCTGAAAGCGACGCTCTATCTGGAAATGAGCCTGGACTACTTTCTGACGCAGGTGAAGACTTATGCAAAAACACAGGATTTTGCTGCCCTGATCGGAAATGATTCAGAAATTCTGTACCAGAAGGATAAAAAGAATGTGCTGCGGGATGCCATAAAAGAAAGAGGGCTGGATCAGGAAAATATTTATCATACTTCCGGCGGTTATCTGATCTGCATACCGGTAGAGGGGACCGGATGGAAGCTCTGTACGTTCCTTACCAATGCAGATCTTCTGGAAAACAGCAGTTTTGTGCTGAAGTTTTTTGTGCTCTCCTTTTTACTTTGCGTAGGACTGGTGCTGCTCGTTGTTTCCAGAATCCTGGAGAATATGGTGCGTCCGGTGACGGAACTGTCAAAGCAGATGGAACGCACGGAGTATGGCAAACAGCAGCTGATCCACATTCTCCATACCGGCGATGAGATCGAGATTTTATATCAATGTTTCCAGGATATGATGACGGAACTGTACAAAGGAGAGCAGGAACGTATTGCCTATGAAAAGCAGAAACGTGACATGGAATATGACATTACGCTCTCACAGATCAATCCACATTATCTCTATAATGTATTAAATACAGTAGTATATTTATCGGCGGCCGGGAAAAATCAGGATGTAGTGAAGATCGTACACTCCCTGATCTATACACTGCATGAGACTTTAAAAGTCGGGGATGGAAATATAGAAACCACCATTGAAAAAGAACTGGAACTGACGAAATGCTATCTGGATATTCAAAGATACCGCTATCCGGATGTATTTCAGGTGGAAGTAAAATGCGAAGATGGATTAAAGGACTGCCTGGTGCCGAAAACCATGATCCAGCCGCTTGTGGAAAATGCGATCCTGCACGGAATCCTGCCGACGGAAGCATCCGGAAAGATTTGGATCATCATTCAGAAGCAGGGAGAAAAACTCTGTATTATGGTAAAAGATGAAGGGATTGGTGTCAGCAAAGAACAGCTGAAGCGGTTTAAGCAGGGAGAGACCATGGCAGAAAACAAGACGCGAAAACACATCGGTGTGGAGAATGTCCGTGACCGTATCCACTACCTGTACGGAGAGGGATTTGGAATGGAGATACAAAGCACACAAGGAAAAGGAACGACAGTCATTCTGACACTTCCGGTAAAAAGAGCGGAGGAAAAAGAAAAATGAAAACGAGAAAAATCGGAAGGATTCTGACGGTGATGTTTCTGACCGGAGGTCTGATGACCGGATGTCAGAAAAAGCAAACTGTGGTTTTACCGGAAAAAGAGCAAAAAGAAGAGGAAACAGAAACCGAGAGCAAAAACAAAGAAACACAGGAAATTTCTTTTGACGAAGAACTTCCGAAAGATTATAAAGGGACATTGACCATGTGGGGGTGGGATACCGACTATTATCAGACAGTCACACAGGCGTTTCAGAAGATCTATCCAAACGTTACATTTGAATATACTTCCGTTGAAAACAAAGATATGCCAAAAAAATATGAAACAGCACTGATCGTCGGCGGAGAACTTCCGGACATTGCCTGGTCTGTCATCGACTCCAGAGGTGAAGTGTTTGAATTTGATATGTGGGAGCCACTGGAGCAGGAACCATACAATTTCCGTCTTTCGGAAGTTTATGAATATCTGCACCCGCATATGATCAACAGCAAAGGAAATGTCTGTGGGATTGAACAGTCGCTTTCACCGGCAGGGCTGGCGTATCGCAGAGATCTTGCAAAAAAATATCTTGGAACAGACGATCCGGAAGAGTTGGAAAAGATGATGCCGACCTGGGAAGCCTTTATCCAGAAGGGGAAAGAAGTTTACGAAAAAAGCAACGGCGAGGTCTATATGTGGTTTTCACTTGAGGATATCCGGCAGTTTACGCAGGAACAGTCCGATATGGTCTGGGTAAATGATGGAAAGATCAATGTGGAAAATGTTTTCGGCCGTTCCCTGTCGCTGATTACCCGTTTCCGTGATGAGCATATTTCAGATAATCTGATCACCTGGACACCGGCATGGAATGAGGCACTTCGGGAAGACCGGCACATTTTTACCGCCTGTGCAACCTGGTCTGTCAAATTCAGCATTGAATCAAGCGATCCGCAGCAGAAAAATCTCGGACGCTGGGGGCTGATGAGTGCACCGGAGGGAAATGCCAACTGGGGTGGGACAAGTATGGGAATCACAAAAACCTGCAAAGATAAACGTCTGGCGTGGGAATTTCTGAAATTTGCGACACTTTCGACCGAAGGGGCAAGGACACTCAACTCCATGGGACTTATGACTACGGCAAAAAAGCCATACGAAGAAGATCCGTCCCTGAAAAGCTATAAAAGCCGCTGGTTCGGAAATCAGGATCTGGGCATCTATTATATGGATCATATCATACCAAGCATTAAAACACGTACACTTACCTCGCAGGATGGTGTGATCCATGAATGTTTGCGGATGATTTTAAATGCCCTGAACAGAGATGGAAATCTTTCTTCGGAAGAAGCGGAAGAACTGTTAAGAGAAGAACTGCAAAAAGAGCTGAAAGATATTACCGTATATTAAAAAATGCAGAAAGCTGATCAAAATCGCGTGCCAAGTCTCACGTGCGTTCGACTTGAATTTCCATCTTATCATAAAACAAAAGCGGAATGCCTTTCCGAAGCATTCCGCAAATGTTAAAATAAGAGGGAGTTATGAAAAAGAAAAATTGTCTAAAGTGTTTCTTGCTTTGACAGTTATTATAATAAAATGAAAATATGAAATCCATGTGTTGTGATTGTGAAGAAATCGTGAATAGATTTTGAACGTTTATGAAAGAATTGGACGAAATGCAGAAAAAACGGTGACCGAATTGGACGGATTGACTGTTTAAGAACGAAAGTGAAAGAAAAATGATGATGAGTTTGAAGCATTATGCATAAAAAAGATAGAAAAAGAACGAAAAAGACGGAAAAAGAAAGGAGAGTGTGACGGTGAATTATAAGATATTAGTTCAATATGATGGAACACGCTACGAAGGATGGCAGAGACAGGAGCGTACCGAATCCACCATTCAGGGAAAAATCGAAGCGGTTCTGTCCAAAATGTGCGGGGAAGAAGTGCAGATCCAGGGAGCCGGACGCACGGATGCGGGGGTGCATGCAAAAGAGCAGGTGGCAAATGTACATCTGAAGGAACAGGTCGATCCACAGGAAGTGAAACAGTATCTGAACCGTTATCTGCCGGAAGATATTGCCGTATCCGAAGTGAGAGAAGTTCCAGAGCGTTTTCACAGCAGACTGAATGCCACCGGGAAGATTTATGTTTACCGGATCGCCACCGGAGAAGTCAAAAAGGTATTTGAGAGGCGTTATATCTATGATTTCGGAGAAAAGCCGGATATGGAGCTTATGTGCCGGGCGGCAGAGATCCTTACCGGGACACATGATTTTAAGAGCTTCTGTGCCAACAGGAGGATGAAAAAATCAACGGTGCGGACAATCTACAGCATTGATCTGAAAGAAAAAGAAGGGGAAATCGTGATCACATACACCGGAAATGGGTTTCTGCATCATATGATCCGGATTCTTACCGGAACACTTCTGGAAGTTGGAATGAAAAAGAGAAGTCTTTCCTCCGTGGCAGAACTGCTGGAAGTCAGAGACCGCGAAAAGGCAGGATTTACGGCACCGGCAAAGGGACTTACCCTTGAGAAGGTCTTATATTCTCCTTTACAAAAAGAAAGCGAAACATTATAATAAAAAACAGAGTTTCCGGCAGGATACCGGAAAATAAACAGTTTAGAGGAAAGGAAAACCATATGAAAAAAATATTGGATCTGATTTCAGAAGAGGTTGTCAAAGCGTTTGAAGAAGCCGGCTACAGTGCCGATTTTGCAAAAGTGACGCTTTCCAATCGTCCTGATTTATGTGAATATCAGTGTAATGGTGCACTGGCAGCAGCAAAAACCTACAAAAAAGCTCCGATCATGATCGCAAATGATGTTGTGGCAAAACTGAAGGAAAACGGTATTTTCCAGGAAGTACAGGCAGTCAGTCCGGGCTTTATCAACCTGAAGCTTTCCGGAGATTATCTGGCAGAGTATTTAAAACAGATGCAGGCAGATGAAAATCTTTCCGTAGAAAAAGCAGAGCATCCAAAGAAGATCATCCTGGACTACGGCGGACCAAACGTGGCAAAACCGCTGCATGTCGGACATCTGCGTTCTGCGATCATCGGTGAGAGCATCAAACGTCTCGGACGTTTTATGGGCCATGAGATGATCGGGGATGTACATCTTGGAGACTGGGGTCTGCAGATGGGACTGATCATCACAGAGCTGCGTGAGAGAAAACCGGATCTGGTTTATTTTGATGAGAGTTATACAGGAGAATATCCGGAAGAGCCGCCATTTACGATCAGCGAGCTGGAAGAAATCTACCCGACTGCAAGCGGAAAATCCAAAGAAGATGAAGCCTACAAAGAAGCTGCCATGCAGGCAACCTATCAGCTTCAGCACGGTCACAGAGGATATCAGGGTATCTTAAAACACATCCTGAATGTATCCGTAACAGACTTGAAGAAGAATTACGAACGTCTGGATGTATCTTTTGATCTCTGGAAAGGCGAGTCCGATGCACAGCCGTACATCCCGGATATGGTAAAATACCTCAAAGACAACGGTTATGCCTATATCGATGACGGAGCACTTGTAGTAGATGTCAAAGAAGAGTCTGACACCAAGGAAATCCCGCCGTGCATGATCCTGAAATCTGACGGGGCTTCCCTCTATAATACGACAGACCTTGCGACGATCATCGAGCGAATGAAACTGTATCATCCGGATGAGATCCTCTATGTGGTAGACAAACGTCAGGAACTGCACTTTATCCAGTGTTTCCGCTGTGCAAAGAAGGCAAAACTGGTAGAGGATGATACCAAACTTACCTTCCTTGGCTTCGGCACGATGAACGGCAAAGACGGAAAGCCGTTCAAGACACGTGACGGCGGCGTTATGCGTCTGGAAAACCTGATCAAAGAGATCAACGAAGAAATGTATCGCAAGATCATGGAAAACCACGAGACCGATCCGGAAGAAGCAAGAAAGACCGCACAGATCGTCGGACTTTCCGCAATCAAATACGGAGACCTTTCCAACCAGGCATCCAAAGACTATGTCTTTGACGTAGACCGCTTCACTTCCTTTGAAGGAAATACCGGGCCATACATTCTGTATACGATCGTGCGTATCAAATCCATCCTGGCACGTTATCAGGCAGAAGGCGGTTCTCTGGAAGGAATCACCATCCAGACACCAAACAGTGAGAGCGAGAAAGCTCTGATGCTGGCATTGTCCAAATTCAATGCAGTTATGGAAAATGCTTTTGAAGAACTGGCACCGCATAAAATCTGTGCCTATATTTATGAGCTGGCAAATGACTTCAATCATTTCTATCATGAAATCAAGATCTTAAGCGAAGAGAACGAAGAAAAGAAAAAAGGTTACCTGGCACTTCTGATGCTGACAAGAGATGTGCTTGAGAGCTGCATCCATGTACTTGGATTCACATCACCGGAGAGAATGTAGGAAGTGTAAAACATGGAACTCGCGGAGCGTTTATCTTAGTCGGAGATAAGATAAAAATCAGACACTGTGGCGAAAAGCGTCATGGTGTCTCTTTTTTTGAAGTTTTCTGCGTTCGAAAGATCGGCAAAAAAACAAAAAAGAAGTATGCAGTCCTTTTTGAAAACATAGGATGTAAAACAGGACAGGCATGGAAAGAAAACATGCCAGGAAAGGAAACATGCTATGATTTTGAAAGAAAGGATCTTGTATTCAAAACGAAGAACAAGGCGGTATCATCGAAAAGAACCGTCAGCAGATAAGAAGAAAAAAATGTATAGATTTTTGGCTGCATTGTGGGGAGTGTTATCCGCAGGCATTTTGCTTTTCGGATACGTGGCAGGAGCCAGGAGCCGTCATATCACAATGAACGGGCCGGTACATATTTTACTGGAAGAAGAGGAAGAACAGACGGAGAATATCGAAGTAAAGCCGGGAGAGCAAATAGAAAAATCTGCCTGGATCACTGTTGAAAAAAGTGAAGAGAAGGTGCAGGTGCGGGTCAAAGTACTGGCAGACGGGATCATGGCACCGCAGCAGAGAGATCTGTTAGAAAACATTCAGATGAATGAAAACTGGTTCTATTGCGAAAAAGATGGCTATTTTTACTGTGCAGAAAAACTTTGTGAAGGAAAAAAAGTACATTTTCAGGCAAAAATCACAGTCCCCCCAAAATGGAAAGAATGGACAGAAAATCTGCAGTTTCGACTGGAGCTGGCAGCTGACGGAGTATAATTTGCATACATAAAAACTTATTGTTGACATTATATCACTTTTGTATTATAATAGCAACATATCAAAGAAAAATCTGTTTTTCAATGCCGTTCGGCAGGAAAATCCAATGAGAAAAGAAAATAAGGAACCTGTGCGAAGCGGCTTGAAAAAACTGCTTGGGTTTGTGTATACTGAATTCGGACAGACTGCTTCGTACAAACAAAAGAAAGGGGCAGTCTTATGCAAAAACAAAAGAATCAAAAGCAGATTGTATACGCAGATGTAGCTATTCATGATATGCTGCTCAGGAGTCTTCTGTATATTGGCAGGACATATGAGCAACTTGTACCGGTAAGAGAACGTTACAGAAAAGGAATGGTAAAACTTCCAATGCCGGAGTTTTACACTTTTTATAATGGAACAGAAAAGTTAAAACAACAAGATGCGAAAACTTTAAAAAAATGGCTCAGATTTGCAGTCATGGCAGATAATATCGGACAATTTGAGAATGCCATATCAGAGTAATATGACGGCGAAAGAACAAAATCAGGAGCAGGTGCAGTGCAAAAAGCAAATGGAACATCTGTTGAATCACCATGGTTATTTTCTGATCCGCAGGATAGGACAGGGGAGGACAGGAGCAGTATGGCTTGTGTTTCACCAGGCAACCGGTGCTTTGCGGGCGGCAAAAGCCATCGATGCAGCTTCACAGAAAGTAGCTCTTCTACGGGCATGGGCAAGTATGGAGCATTCCGGACTTGTGAAAATTTATGATCTTTTACAGGAGCAGGAGATGTGCTGTTTTATTATGGAGTATCTTGAAGGAGAGAGCCTGAAAGAGCATATCCTAACGACAGGAGAAAAGAAAAAAAGAATTTCCGGGAGAAAAGCAGCGAAATGGGGGATAGAGCTGTGCGATGCACTGTACTGCCTTCATATGTCACAGCCGGCGATTCTTTATCAGGATTTAAAACCTTCCAATGTGGTTCTGACAAAAGAGGGAAGATTAAAACTCATTGATCCGGATGGGGCGGGTTTCCAGAACGACGATTTTTGCATTATGGGTACCAGAGGATTTATGGCACCGGAACAGGAGCAGCAGAGGAGTCTTGATGCGAGAACGGATATCTACGCTCTTGGCAGGACATTGCAGTGGATTTTAGAAAAAAAGCAGCGGAAAAGAAAAAAGAGTTATTCTCCGCTTGGACGGATTCTGGAAAAGTGCACAAGACAGGATCCGGATGAACGGTTTCAAAATGTTGCAGAAGTGAAAAAAGCATTCAGAGATTATCTGCACATTACAAGAAGGATGAGCCTGTTTTCAGCTCTGATGATCATTACCGTATCCGTACTTGGAAGCATCGAAATTTCCATTCAGGATGAGCAGAAACGAGAACAGTTATATCAAACTTATTTAAGTCAGAAAGACATATCAGATTACAAATCAGCAATATTCTTATTTCCCGGTCGGGAAGAAGGTTATCAGCAATTTTTAGAAAGTATCATGGAAGATGGACAGATGGATCGTCAGGAACACCAGGAACTTATGTCGCTTCTCTTCTATACGGAAAGTGATCTTCAGAAAAACAGGAGAGCTTATCATCGTTTCGCAGGGCAATTATCTGTCATCTATCACTTTTTTTATGCGGAAAATGGCGGAGAACAATATGCAGAAAACTGGATTGAAAAATTTATAAAAACGAAGGATGATACACAAAAAGATGGTGTAGCAAAAGATAAGGTGCCGCAGAAAACGACGATAAATGAAAGAATGGAACAACAGAAAAAAGAAGAGGAAGAAATGCAGCATATAATGGATTTATACAGAGAATGGTTTCAGAAAAATGAGATTACAGAGGAAGAAGTACAGGAATGGAAACGGGGTGTGAGCAATCGAAAAGAAACAATGGAGTAAGCAAAAGGGCAGAATATGCAAAATGATATTTTTGATGGGAATATGTTGTTGTATGATTTGCTTTCATATTTTGAAAGTGAAAGCGGAAACAGGTGCCACAGAAAGAAGGAGAGAAGCAGTTACGAAAACCAGCGAAGAAGATCACGATAGAGAAAAAGTAAAAAACAGGAAAAAAGTGATCGTCTACGAGGCATATCCGAAAAACGGAAAAAAGATCTTTGACGATTCATGTAAAGTAGATCTGGAAGTGCGGGCACAGTGGGAAGGAGGTAAACCGGACGCAGAAGCCGCCGATCTGGTTGTGTGTGGCTATGCTGTTTCAAAAAATGTCGGGATCTGGCGAGTAGATGTGGAGTATGAAATTGCAGGGAACGATGCGGATGCGTACGTGTTGGAGTGCAGAAAGGCAGCTCTGGAGACAAAGGTGGAAATTGTGCCGAAAATTCTTCAAGTGTCGATCAGTGATGCAAACAAAGGGTATTTTGCGGACAACAAAACAGAAAATTTAAGATTTTCGGATGAAAAAAATGCGATTCAGATCAGTGGATTTATGAAAAACGGAGAGGCGAGCAATCAGCCGCCGGGAGGGTTTGTGATGCCGAAAGTCTGGATTGATGAGAACGTTTTACAGAAAGACAGTCCGATATATCAGAATGGACAGTATCTGGTATATCAGGGAGCTTTGACTTTAAAAGAAGAAGTCGCTGGCAAAAATGCCAATTATTGTTATGCTCCGGAAGATAAACGATATACTGCAAAAGGAGATGTTATTCTGAAAGAGACAGATCCAAATCCGGAAAATATAAAAATCAGGGCAAGATATGGAAAATGTGTGTATGATTCAAAAAGAAAGGTTTATCGTATCTCAAAAGGTGCTATTCTGGAAGCACAGCCGACAAAAGGAAGCGGATACAATCAGACAAACGTATCACAGCCTCTTTATGGAGAAGGAAGATGGAGTTTTGTGATGGAGCGTCGCCAAAAAAACGGGGAGCTGCAGGCGAGGTCAAAGAAAACAGAAATTTCATATGAAGTGGATGAGGAAGCACCGAGTGCAGAAGTCAGATTAAACGGAAAGAAACAGAAGCAGCTTTTTACATCGGATTTCTGTGTTTGCAGTGCAGAAAATGTGCAGGATGACACAGAGGGAGAAGTTCAGATTCAGTGGTATCTTGCAAGGGAAAAACTGGATGACGGACAGATCACACAGAAGAAGGGAGAATGGAGAGAAGGAAAGCAGATTGAGATTCAGGAAGAAGGAATCTGGTATCCGTATGTAAAACTGACAGATGCCTTTGGAAATGCCAGATATCTTCCGGTCGGAAAAGTTGTGATTGACCGTACATCACCGGAGATTGTCATACAGGGGATGCCGCAGAATCAGATCTTGCTTTCTGATTATAAAGTAAAGATTTCCCTGGAAGAATTTTATTTAAATCAAAAGAAGAGTTACATAAAGCTGTACAAAAGAACCGGAAGATCCGCAAAAGAAGAACAGCTTTTGGACATGCCTGTAAACTGGAAAAAGGGAAAGGCAGAATTGAAAGATAAGAAAAGCAGTGGCAGTAATACAGGGGAGAGCGGCGATGATGTATATCTGAAAGATGGCTGGTATCGGCTGAAAATCTATGCGGAAGATCTTGCAGGGAATCAGGAAGAGCAGGAAATCTGTTTTGCAGTGAACCGCTCCGGTCCGAAGCTTACGACGGATGCTTCCATGCAAAAATTTCTGAAACAGAAAACAGCACAGCAGGGACAGAAGTTAAAATTACGGGTGTGGGATGTCAACAAAATGCAAAAGGAAGAGCTGCAATGCATATTTGACGGAAAAGCAAGAAATTTGGAAGAAGGAAAAGATTATCAGAAAAAATACAGGCCAACAGCAGAAGGATTCACGGAGTATGATTATGAAGTATCGGAGGCTGTTTTTGAAAAAGAAGGAAGGTACAGTCTGAAGCTTTTTCTGGAGGATGAAGCAGGACATCGGTTGTCGGAAAAAGAAAAAACATTATGCCGGGACTTTGCGATTGACCGGACACCGCCAATCTGTGTGATCGATCCAATAAAAGTAACAGAAAAAGGATTTCAGGTTCAGACCATCTGCGAAGATAACATAGACTTTGCGAAAATTCTGCTCTATAAAAATGGCAGTCTGTACAAAGAAAGTAAAAATCAAAAAAGCAGCTGGGAGATTTCTTTTGACCATGGAGAAAAGTGGCAGCTGAAAATTTTTGATACAGCCGGAAATAAAGAAGTACGCTATCTTCTGAAAGAAGAACTGGAAAAAGAACTCGAACGGAAAAAGCTGCTGCCGGAGAAGAAAGGGAAGCACAAGAACAGAATCTTTGAGACACAGAAACAGACAGAAAACGAAACACATGGGGAAAAGCAGAAAAAAGCAGGCTTTTTGCAGAAAGAGACGAATTCTTTATCAAACGAGCCGGAAAGACAGGAACAAGAAAAAGACAGGGATGAGGGACAGATGACAGTTACAGTAGTTTTTATAGTGCTGTCTGGTCTGTCAGGGATGCTGTATTGGATTAAGCATCGACAAAAAGTGCAGATCTAGATTGTTCTGAACGGAAAAATATGCTATGATGGTTCAAAACTTAAGAGGTGATGGGCTTTGGAATATAAAATCATAGATCTTGTTTTTCCGATATTGGTACATTTTCTGGCATTGCAGCTTACTGGAATACTCGGCATTGGAGATGCGGCTTTTCAGACCATGTTGGCGGCCGTCATCACAATGCCATTGTTCTTCTGGCTCTACCGGAAAGATCAGAACCTGTGGAGAAAAGAAAAAAGAAAGATAACCTGGATACAGTGGATCATCGTGATCGCGGCGGCGGCCGGACTGAATATCCTGTTTTCGGCACTGATGTCGTTTCTGGTATCGGATTATGGGATTACCAGTGAATCACAGGATGCCCTGCTCACAAGCCGGATGCTGTTCCAGATCCTTGGAATGGGTATCGCAGTGCCGGTCACAGAAGAGCTGATTTTCCGTGGACTTGTTTACCGTAAGTTGGAACGCTATGTTTCCGTAAAGAAGGCAGTCCTTTTGGGAGCAGCGATCTTTGCAGTTTATCATGGCAATCTGCTACAGATCCTGTTTGCTTTTCCGATGGGGATTATCCTGAATCTACTTTACCATCGCTACGAAGATCTGAGAGTGCCAGTCCTGTTTCATGCGGTCTCCAACCTGATGGCTGTTTTACTGACTGCAATTTAACCAAATCAAGTAAGTCCCCTGCTTCAATTGCGAAAAGCAATAAGCAGTGGGTGGGACTTGCTTGTATCAGGAGGAGTGCAATCTCTATCTGACAGTAGTCTTTGGCAGATTACAGAGGTGCACAGAAGAATGTTGCATATATTTTTAAAATTTGCATGAGAAACAAAATAGACACAACTAGCAAAATATAGAAACAAAAGAAAAATAATAAATAAAAAATCAAAAAAATACAGTTTTAAAAGTGAATTCGCAAATAATCTGATAATTTAAAGAAAAATACGTCTTTACAAATGAAAAAAATGGGTGTATAGTCAATGACAAGATTTGAGAAAAAGTTGCATTAGCGAACACAGAAGTTAGCAGGATGCAGCAGGACATGGCAATCTGGTCAGTCCGCTTATCTGAACAGAATATTACAACTTAAGAAAGGAAAGACGTATGAGTACAGCAAAATTGAACGAAGCCGTTCAGACTCCTGGGCTGTATCAGCCGGAATTTGAACACGATAACTGCGGTATAGGAGCAGTCGTAAACATTAAGGGTGTCAAATCCCACGGAACCGTCGAAAATGCATTAAAGATAGTAGAAAATCTAGAACATAGAGCTGGCAAAGATGCCGAAGGAAAAACAGGTGATGGTGTAGGAATCATGCTTCAGATTTCACACAAGTTCTTCTCCAAAACCTGTGAGTCCCTCGGCATCTTTTTAGGTTCTGAGAGGGAATACGGAATCGGTATGTTCTTCTTCCCTCAGGATGAACTGAAAAAGAACCAGGCAAAGAAAATGTTTGAGATCATTGTGGAAAAAGAAGGTCTTAAATTTTTGGGATGGAGGGAAGTTCCGGTTGTTCCGGAAGTTCTCGGACACAAAGCACTGGAATGTATGCCGTGTATCATGCAGGGATTTGTAGCAAAACCAAAACACCTGGCAAAAGGTATAGATTTTGACCGCAGACTTTATGTGGTAAGACGTGTGTTTGAACAGAGCAATGACAATTCCTATGTGGTTTCTCTTTCAAGCAGAACGATCGTATACAAAGGTATGTTCCTCGTAGGACAGCTCCGCACCTTCTTCCGCGATCTGCAGGATGCAGATTATGAATCTGCGATCGCGATCGTACACTCTCGTTTCAGTACCAACACAAATCCGAGCTGGGAGAGAGCACATCCGAACCGCTTTATCGTACACAACGGTGAGATCAACACGATCCGTGGAAATGCCGACAAGATGCTTGCACGCGAAGAGACGATGTTCTCCGAGCATTTCAAAGGAGAGCTGCACAAAGTTCTGCCGGTTGTCAATACTTCCGGTTCTGACTCGGCAATGCTCGACAACACACTGGAATTTATGGTGATGAGTGGTATGGATCTGCCGCTGGCTGTGATGATTACGATCCCGGAACCATGGGCAAACAACAAGACCATGAGCCAGAGCAAAAAAGATTTTTATCAGTATTATGCAACGATGATGGAGCCGTGGGACGGACCGGCATCGATCCTGTTCAGCGACGGAGATGTGGTAGGAGCCGTGCTTGACCGTAACGGTCTGCGTCCTTCCAGATACTATATCACCGATGACGGTTATCTGATCCTCTCTTCTGAGGTTGGTGTGCTGGATATCGATCCGACCAAGATCGTGCTCAAAGAAAGACTGCATCCGGGCAAAATGCTTCTGGTGGATACGGTAAAAGGAAGAGTGATCGATGACGATGAACTGAAAGAAAGTTATGCAAAAAAGCAGCCGTATGGTGAGTGGCTGGATCGTTACCTGGTAAATCTTTCTGATCTGAAGATTCCGAATAAACGCGTGGAAGAGTACAGCGATGAGGAGCGTGCAAAACTCCAGAAAGCCTTTGGCTATACTTACGAAGAGTACCGTACTTCTATTTTAAATATGGCAAAGAACGGTGCAGAAGGCATCGCTTCTATGGGTATTGACACACCGCTGGCTGTTTTATCGGAATGTCATGTGCCGCTGTTTAATTATTTCAAACAGCTGTTTGCACAGGTGACGAACCCGCCGATCGATGCAATCCGTGAAGAAGTGGTAACATCCACGACCATTTACATCGGTGAGGACGGAAATCTGCTTCAGGAAGAGGCAAAGAACTGTCAGGTACTGAAGATCAACAATCCGATCCTGACAAATACCGACATGCTGAAGATTAAAAATCTGGATGTCGAAGGCTTTAAAGTAGCGGAAATTCCGATCACGTATTATAAGAACACAAGCCTGGAAAAAGCCATTGACTATCTGTTTGTCGAAGTAGACAGAGCACACAGAGACGGAGCAAACATCCTGATCCTGACAGACAGAGGCGTTGATGAAAACCGTGTGCCGATTCCTTCACTGCTGGCAGTATCCGCTGTGCATCAGCACCTTGTAAAGACGAAAAAGAGAACTTCACTTGCAATCGTTCTGGAATCCGGCGAACCAAGAGAAGTACATCATTTTGCTACACTGCTTGGTTATGGTGCAAGTGCGATCAACCCATATCTGGCACTGGATACGATCCATCAGCTGATCGACAGCAAGATGCTGGATAAGGATTATTATGCAGCTGTGGAAGATTACAATCAGGCTGTCCTTAGCGGAATCGTAAAGATTGCTTCCAAAATGGGTATTTCCACAATCCAGTCTTATCAGGGATCTCAGATTTTTGAGGCAATCGGCATTGATAAAGAAGTGATCGATAAATATTTCACAAATACGGTCAGCCGTGTCGGTGGTATCACAATGAAAGATATTGCAGAAGAAACGGACAAACTGCATTCCGGAGCATTTGATCCGCTGGGACTGGATGTAGATGAAACACTGTACAGCATCGGACGGCACAAAATGAGAAGTGCCGGAGAACATCACCGTTACAATCCGCAGACCATTCATCTGCTGCAGCAGTCGACCTGGAGAGGCGATTACAACCTGTTCAAACAGTACACGAATTTGGTAGACAAAGAAGAGACCGGTTATTTGCGAAGCCTGATGGATTTTGATTATCCGGAAAAAGGTGTGCCGATCGAGAAAGTAGAGAGTGTCGAATCCATTGTAAAACGATTTAAGACCGGAGCGATGTCCTACGGTTCCATTTCTCAGGAAGCACATGAAACACTAGCGATCGCCATGAACCGTCTGCATGGTAAGTCAAACAGCGGTGAAGGAGGCGAAGATCTGGAGCGTATGATCGTTACCGATCCGAACAGGAACCGTTGTTCTGCAATCAAACAGGTAGCATCCGGACGTTTTGGAGTTACCTCCAAATATCTGGTCAGTGCACAGGAGATCCAGATCAAAATGGCACAGGGAGCAAAACCGGGTGAAGGCGGTCATCTGCCGGGCGGAAAAGTTTATCCGTGGATCGCAAAGACAAGACATTCCACACCGGGTGTGAGCCTGATCTCACCGCCGCCTCATCACGATATTTATTCAATCGAGGATCTGGCAGAACTGATCTACGATCTGAAGAATGCAAACAAAGACGCGAGAATTTCCGTGAAACTGGTATCAGAAGCCGGTGTCGGAACAGTTGCAGCCGGTGTTGCAAAAGCAGGAGCACAGGTCGTGCTGATCTCCGGTTATGACGGAGGTACCGGAGCTGCACCGAGAAGTTCCATCCACAATGCCGGACTTCCGTGGGAGCTCGGACTTGCAGAAACCCATCAGACGCTGATCATGAACGGACTTCGAAACAAAGTCCGCATTGAGACAGACGGAAAACTGATGAGCGGACGTGACGTAGCGATCGCGGCACTGCTTGGAGCAGAAGAATTCGGTTTCGCAACCGCACCGCTGATTACAATGGGATGTGTGATGATGCGTGTCTGCAACCTGGACACCTGTCCGGTCGGCGTGGCAACACAGAATCCGGAGCTGAGAAAACGTTTCCGCGGCAAACCGGAATACGTGGAAAACTTCATGCGGTTCATCGCACAGGAACTGCGTGAATACATGGCAAAACTTGGATTCTGCACCGTAGACGAGATGGTTGGACACAGCGAACTGCTGAAGAAGAAAGAACATGCTGCAAATGTAAATGCAGCGAAAGTGGATTTAAGCCGCATTCTGGATAACCCGTATGCAGGCAAAGAGATGAAAGTGACATTCGATCCTTCTCAGGTATATGATTTCAAACTGGAAGAGACGGTGGATCAGACCATTTTAATGAAGAAACTGAAAGCTTCTCTGGAGAAAAAACAGAAACGGAGTATCGAAGTCGATGTCACCAACATCAACCGTGCTTTCGGCACACAGTTTGGTGCTGAGATCACCAAACGTTACGGTGATACACTGGATGCTGATACCTACATTGTAAAATGTAAAGGTGCAGGCGGACAGAGTTTTGGAGCTTTTATCCCGAAAGGACTGACACTGGAGCTGGTCGGCGACAGCAATGACTATTTCGGAAAAGGTTTATCCGGCGGAAAACTGATCGTATATCCGCCAACCGGTGTAAAATTCAAAGAAGATGAAAACATCATTATCGGAAACGTGGCACTGTACGGTGCAACAAGCGGAGAAGCCTACATCAACGGTGTTGCCGGAGAACGTTTCTGCGTGCGAAATTCCGGTGCAAAAGCGGTTGTAGAAGGCGTCGGAGATCACGGATGTGAATATATGACGGGCGGTCGTGTTGTTGTCATCGGAAAAGTCGGCAAAAACTTTGCAGCCGGTATGAGCGGCGGTGTTGCCTATGTTCTGGATGAAAACAACGATCTGTATACAAAAGTCAACAAGCAAATGGTTTCCGTTGAAAAACTCGGCAATAAATACGATGTGCAGGAATTAAAAGATATGATCGCAGAGCATACGGCATACACCAATTCTGCAAAAGGAAAAGAAATCCTGAATCATTTTGAAGAATACCTGCCGAAATTCAAGAAGATCATCCCGCATGATTATAACCGTATGATGATGGCGATCGTGCAGATGGAAGAGAGAGGCCTTAGCAGTGAGCAGGCACAGATTGAAGCATTTTATGCAAATAAAGCGAGATAGGAGGGAAAAGAAATGGGAAAACCAACCGGATTTTTAGAGTACGAAAGAAGAGTGAGTGAAGAGATCGCACCGCTTGAACGTATTAAAAATTTTAACGAATTTCATATCCCTCTGCCGCTGGAAAAACAGCAGCTTCAGGGAGCACGCTGTATGGCATGCGGAGTGCCGTTCTGCCAGTACGGAAAAATGATAAACGGCATGGCATCCGGCTGTCCGCTGAACAACCTCTGCCCGGAATGGAATGATCTTGTCTATACCGGAAACTGGGAACAGGCTTACAACCGTCTGATGAAAACACATTGTTTTCCGGAATTTACTTCCAGAGTGTGCCCGGCACTCTGTGAAGCAGCCTGCACCTGCAACTTAAACGGAGACCCGGTCTCCACAAAAGAGAACGAGCGTGCGATTATTGAGCGTGCCTACGAGACAGGACTTGTCAAGGCACAGCCGCCGAAAGTGCGTACCGGAAAAAAAGTAGCCGTGATCGGAAGCGGTCCGTCCGGACTTGCCGTTGCCATGCAGCTGAACCGCCGTGGTCATGAGGTGACCGTATTTGAGCGAAATGACCGCATCGGCGGCCTGCTCCGCTACGGAATCCCGAACATGAAACTGGAGAAATCTGTGATTGACCGCCGTGTCCGTCTGATGGAAGAAGAAGGCGTGATCTTTAAGACAAATGTCAATGTCGGTGTGGATGTCAAAGCAGCCAAACTTCTGAAAGATTTCGACCGTGTGGTACTCTGCTGCGGAGCATCAAACCCAAGAGATATCAAAGTGCCGGGACGAGAGGCAGAAGGCATTTATTTTGCCGTTGATTTCCTGAAAGGTGTGACAAAGAGCCTGCTGGATTCTGATCTGGCGGATCAGAAATTTGTTGCCTGCAAGAATAAGAAAGTGATGGTCATCGGAGGCGGTGATACCGGAAACGACTGTGTCGGAACAGCCATCCGCCTGGGTGCATCTTCCGTGATACAGCTGGAGATGATGCCGAAAGCCCCGGACCAGAGAGCGGCAAACAATCCATGGCCGGAGTGGCCGAGAGTCTGCAAGACTGATTATGGCCAGCAGGAAGCGATTGCTGTATTCGGACACGATCCGCGTATCTATCAGACCACCGTAAAAGAATTTATTGCCGATGACAAAGGCAGACTGAAAAAAGCAGTGCTGGTCAAATTACAGAGCAAAAAAGATGAGAAAACAGGTCGCATGATGATGGTTCCGGTGGAAGGAAGCGAATGGACGGTTGAAGTGGATGTCGTACTGATCGCAGCCGGTTTTCTTGGCTCACAGAAATATGTGACCGATGCCTTTAAAGTAGATCTGACACCGCGTACGAACGTGGCAACGGAAGCAGAGAAATATCAGACTTCCGTAAAGAATGTCTTCACGGCAGGTGATATGCACCGGGGACAGTCTCTGGTTGTCTGGGCGATCCACGAAGGAAGGGAAGCGGCCAAGGCAGTAGATGAATCCCTGATGGGATATACCAACCTCGTTTAAAGAAAAGGAACGCAAAAAAACGGGGCAGATCATTCTGCCCCAAGTTCCAGCATCACACTGGCGATATACCATCCGTCTTTGATTTCTCTGGTGGAGATCCCGTTGTAACGGCGGACGATATCATTGATGATCTGACGGCCAAGCCCATGCTGCTTTTTATCCGCCTTGGTCGTGCGGATGGTAAGTGCCTTGTCTTGCATGGAAGGATCCATTTTGTTTCGAATGGTCAGGGAGAGATAATCCTTGACCATTTTCATTTCAATCACAATTTTCGGATCTTCAATTTTTTTGGATGCTTCGATCGCATTGTCCAGAAGATTCGCAACAAGAGAACAGAGATGGTGATCGGGGATCGACAGATGTGGAGGCAGTACGATCTGAATATCCATCGGGATCTGATACTTATGAGCCGTGGCGTATTTAAGGTTGATCACCTGGTTGACAATCTCATTTCCGGTCTCAATCTGATTGTCGAGTGCATAAATCTCTTTGGAAAGATTGTAAAAATATTCTTTCAGGGCATCGTATTTGTTCTGGCTGAGCAGACGATCCATGCAGGCAAAATGATTTTTCGTGTCATGCCGCAGGTGGTGGTATTCTGTCACAATCGTATTCAGATCTTTCATATGCTGCTTTTGATAATCATTCTGCTGGTTGATCAGCTGAAGCTGGATGCGGCTGCTGTATTCGCTGGTCATCTGCCATACCATATAATATAGAAGCAACTCGCTCACCAGAGAGAAGGTTCCGATGTAATTGATCACGCCGCTGACAGCATCAAAATAATTTTTCAGCATCATGACGGTGCAGGAATTTAAAATCGGAGTCAGGATCATGACCATATAATAGGAAAACGGATAATTTTGTTTTGTATTCGGTCGGAAACGGATAAAAAAGCATCCGCACAAAACAAGCAGAATGCTTGGCAGAAGAGATTTGTTATAAGAATGAAGCGTAAATATAATACTGTCCGGCAGAATATGGGAAAGCAGATTCAACAGGATGCTGAACGGAAAGCGGCATAAGAGCAGAATTGAAATATAGATCAAAGGCAGAAAGAATTTAAAGCTGGCCCTTCCCTCGCATATCACAAAAGCAAATAATATTAAAAAAATGGCATGTAAAAGTATATAGAGCCAGAAGACATCGCCATACAACTTTGGCAGATAATATTCTTCAATCAGAAGAAAAATCGCATGGACGCAAAAAATGCCGGTTATGCAGGGAATCCTCAGACGAAATGTCTTTGGTGTGAGGATTTTACAGAGCATCAGCTGCCCTAAAAAAACTTCAAGTAAAAGAGAGAAGATCTTGATGATCGTTCCAAGGGAAAATTCAGGCATCATAACGTCAGCCTCCGAAATTCTACTTTGATGTCATCCAGACGATAGCGGCTGACCGGGAGTTGCTTTTTGCTGTCCAGAACGACACAGCTTGTCTGAATGTTTTTAATATAACGGTAATTGACCAGGTAGCTTTTGTGGATACGGATAAAACCGTAAGGATGAAGCTGCTTCTCCATGTCAGACATTTTAAAACGGATCGCTTCACTTTGCTGATCCCCGCTAAGAAAAAGCGTCACATATTTATCGATACTCTGCACGTAAATAATATCATCAATCCGGAAACGGTACATCGAAGTACGGTTCTCAAATGTCACATAATCCTGTTCGGACTCTGCATGGCAGTCCGCAAGGATATCTGCGATACAGCCGGAAATCTCTGACTGAAACTCGTCCTTTGGGATAAAACGGAATGGTCTTGCCTTGAAGGATTCATAAACACATTCGCGGTGGATGGAAACATAGATCAGATAACAGTCCATATCCAGCTCACGCAGTTTCTGTCCGAGACTCAGTCCATCAATCAGCGGCATATCGATATCAAGAAAACAGATATCCCAGCGTTTCCCTTCATATAAAGAAGAGAGGAGTTTTCCGCTGTCCGTAAAAAGCTCAATCTCACATTCCGTCGAATATTCCTTAAAAATCCGCTCTATCTGTTCATAATAATATTCAGCAGTAATGTATTCATCATCACAAATCGCAATCTTCATTTTATCACTTCCTGTAATCTAATTTGAACGCAGAGAAACATTCCACCGCTTCAAGTGTGCAGAGCACTAAGCGGTGGGTGAATGTCTGCTTTACATATATACGGAACAGAAATCATGCTTCTGTTCCGCCTGGTAATTTTCATTATAGTGGATTATGGATAGAATGTCAAATTTCATAGGAAGACTGAATGAAAATTTGACATTTACGACATTGCTTTGCCATTCACGCCTATATTTGCTATACACGACACACAGATTGAAACTGAAAAAAGAGTGTGATAGGGTAAAAATTACAAGAGGCACAAAAAAGGAAAAGCAAGGAGGAATAATATGAAACGAAACAGAAAACGCCAGGTGACGGCTATGGCAATGGCAGTCATGATGGCAGCAGCAAGTTTTAATGTAAGCGGAATCGCAATGCCGGTGTATGCGGCAGAACAAAGTGACGAGATCCATTTCCCGGATGTCTATGCAAAAGACCTGGTTCAGCCGATCAAAGATCAGGAAACCATCAATAAGAAAGTGAATGCCCTTCTGAAAACGATGACAACGGAAGAAAAATACACCTTCCTCGGCGGAAACGGAACCGGTGATACGGAAGGAAATGCCGGATATCTGAAAGGTGTGCCAAGACTAGGCGTGCCAATGATCAAGATGTACGACGGACCTGCCGGTCTTCTCTATCCGCAGGATACCACAAACCCGCCGCAGGAGCAGATGCTTGCAGCGACCTGGGATGAGTCCATGGCAGAGATGTACGGAGAAGCTGTCGGAAATGAAAACCTGGCAATCGGCGGATGTATGATGTTGAGTGCACAGCTTGATATTCAGAGACAGCCGCAGTTCCAGAGAACGAAAGACCAGATGGGCGAAGATCCATACCTGTTATCCAGCATGGCAGATGATCTGGTAAACGGCATGACCAAGAATGGCGGTATCGCAGTCCTGAAACATTATGGAGCTTTTGCACAGAATGCATCACCGGGAACAAACACAAACGTAGAAGTTTCCGAGCAGGCACTGCATGAAACCTATCTGGCAGGATTTGAATCAGCAATCAAAACAAATGATTCGATCGGTGTGATGTCATCTTATAATAAACTGTCCGGCACATGGGCTTCTGCAAGTACGGAACTTCAGGAAAATATCCTGCATAATATGTGGGGATTTGATGGGTTTACCATCACAGACTGGGGTGGAAACCACGAGTATACACTGGATAAAGGAACGGACGTTGAAATGCCGTCCTTAAGAAACAACAGCCAGGCAAAAACACAGGCGAAAGTGGATGCCGGTGAGATGACACAGGAAGAGGCAGATGCACTGGTTGACAAGAGCGTAAAACGTGTACTGACTGCTTATGCCAAAGGCGGATATCTGACGCTGGTACAGGTTGATGAAGACGGTTATGCAAAAGAAGAAGCAGGCAGAACGGAGCTGATCAAGCCGGGTACCGATAACCAGGCACTGGCAGATCTGTATGATGCAAGCAATGAAGCCGTTGAGAAAGTTGCAGAAGAAGGCGGCGTACTTCTGAAAAATGAAAACAAGACGCTGCCACTTGATACAACAGGTGACAAGAGCGTGGCAGTTGTCGGCGTGAACGGTATGACCCTGATCTCTGGTATCGGTGGTGAACGTTCTTACGGTTCTATTCGTGCGATGACAAGCCCGTACGAAGCACTGACCGATATCCTTGGAACCGATAAAGTAGAAGGACAGGTTTACAACGACAAGATCGGAACGATCATCCCGACCGAAAATCTGTATACAACAGCAGCCGGAAGCGAGCATGGTGCAGTCCGTACCTACGGTACCGGAAAATCAGCAGAGACTGGTGGAAATTATCAGGGACAGTTTGTAAGCAACAGCGTTCCGGAGACCAAGATGGAAGGACACGAAATCGGAGAATTCTGCCAGGTTGACGAAAAGATTGATTTCAATACAAACAGCAAAACTTATCGCAATGCAGAAGGCGGAAATGCTTTTGATTATACACAGAACCCGGCCTATACCTGGACGACTTATCTGGAAGCTCCGGAAGACGGTGAATACAGCATTATCCTGCAGAGCATCGGTGCAAAAGCAGCCATATCCATTTATGAACTGGATGAAGATGGAAATCCGACGGAAAAAGCGATCGGCAGCGGTTCCGGTGCAAGTACAAATCAGGGTACACAGTACTATGGAGGCATTATTCCATCTGAAACGGGAGAAAACCTTTCAACTGCAAGCGTTAAACTGGAAGCCGGAAAGAGATATATGATTGGTATTGCTTCCGAAAATGCAGGAGCAGTAAACGGCAAAGATATGCAGGTCGGACTGGCATGGGTAACACCATCTCAGAAGCAAGCGAACATTGACAATGCGATCAAAGCGGCAGAAAATAATGACACGGTAGTGGTCTTTGCGTATGCACAGGTAAGTGATCCGAAGAGCACAAGAGAAGCAACCACACTGAAACTGGATGCTTATCAGCAGACCATGATCCAGAATGTAGCGAAAGCAGCTCATGAAAAAGGCAACAAAGTAGCCGTTGTTCTGAACAATGACTCCGCTGTTGTTATGGAAGACTGGATTGATGACGTGGATGCAATCCTTGAAATGTACTATCCGGGACAGCGAGGCGGTGTTGCAACAGCAAAACTGCTGACAGGTGAAGTGAACCCGAGCGGAAAACTGGCTTACACCATTCCAAAGAAAGACACAGATACCCTGATCACCATCTCGGATGAAGCATGGAATCGTTTTGAAAAAGAAGATGAAACAGAAGATACTGAAAAACAGAGCGATGTTGCAACTCAGGAAGCCGGAGACGGATTCCCGGGAGGTGGATTCCCAGGAGGTGGATTCCCAGGAGGCGGATTCCCAGGAGGTGGATTCCCGGGCTTCGGAGGCGGAAAAGCCAATACAACCTATTTTGATGAGGGAATCAATACCGGATATAAATGGTTTGATGAAAATAATATCGAACCGCAGTTTGATTTCGGATACGGACTTTCCTATACCACATTCGAATATGGCGATATGAGCGTTGCAGAAAATGCAACCGACGGTGAAGTTGCCGGCTATGATGTAACCTTTACTGTAACCAACACCGGTGATGTGGCCGGAAGTGAAGTCGCTCAGGTATACCTTGGTGAAGCACAGGTACCGAAAGGTATTCAGACATCAAAATATGCACTGGCAGGTTATGAGAAAGTCAAAGATATCCAGCCGGGCGAGACAAGAGAAGTAACGGTTCATGTAAGCGGACGTTCCCTGTCCTACTGGAACAGCAATCAGGAAGAACTGAATGTAAACGCAGACGGCACAAAAGATAAATGGACACTGGCAACCGGCGAGAGAAAGATTTATGTCGGATCTTCTTCTGACAAATTGCTCATGGAAAAGACCGTTGATGTTGAGAAACAGACAAACAGCATTGACATGGTAAAACAGGGACTGTCACGCATGATCGCCCTGATCGAGAGTCTCAACAGTTCTGAATATACCAAAGAAAGCTGGGCAGCCGTAGAAGATGCACTTGCTGATGCAAAAGAAGTACAGGCAGATAAAGATGCAACGGAAAGCAAACTCACAGAGGTACAGAATGCTCTGCTGAAGGCATATACAGCACTTGAGTACGGTGTACAGAAGACACATCTGCAGATCCTCGTGGATTCTGCAAACGATATCCTCAAAGAAGCAGCAAATTATGAAAATAATGCAAAAACACTCAAAGATGCCGTAGCAAAAGCAGAAAAAGTGCTGACAAATGAAGACGCAACGCAGGAAGAAGCAGATGCAGTCATGACAGAACTGGTGAAAGCACTGCAGGAACTCTCAGAAAAAGCAAGCGTGAAGTCCTTAAAAGAACTGATCGATGCAGCGAAAGAGATGATCGAGAGCAGTAACTTTACATCAGCAAGCCAGAAGAAATTAGAAGATGCCGTAGCAAAAGCAGAAGATGTGCTTACAGACGGCGAGCATACATCCGCAGAGCTGGAAAAAGCATACAATGATGTGATTGATGCGATCATTAACCTGGAACGCAAAGGTAACAAGGCAGCACTCTCTGCCATGATCGAAAAAGCAGAAGAAGTTTTGGCAGATAAAGATGCCTATGTAGCTTCCACGATCGACGGACTGGATGCAATCCTTGCCAATGCAAAAGCAGTGAATGAAAACGAAGACGCAACACAGAACACCGTAGACAACATGGTGAAGACTCTGACACTGAAAGTGGCAGATGCACGCCTTAAAGGTGACGTGGATGGTGACGGAAGCGTTGGCACAAGCGACAGTGCAAGCCTTCTTCAGTATGCAGCAGAAAAGATCACTTTGGATGATGTATCAACACAGAGTGCAGATGTAAACGGCGATGGTGCTGCAGATACACAGGATGCGGCAATGATCCTTCAGTACGCAGCAGAAGAGATCACTTCCTTCTAAAAGCATCTGCCGTAACATTCACAGACAGTAAAGTAAAGAAAGGCAAAACTTACTATTATAAAGTAAGAGCTTACAAGACCGTAAAAGGAAACAAAGCAAACGGAAAATTCAGTGCTGTCAGAAAAGTGAAGATCAAAAAATAACAAAAACTGCAAATAATAACAAAATTCCCCCTTCTGGTTGGAAAAAATATCTTCAAAATGTGTTACAATATAGAACAGTAACAGGCAGGCCTCGCAAAAGCGGGGCTTGTTTCTCTGTAATATAAGATCAGCAAAGAAGAGGAGAAAAGCGATGAAGCACAAAGCAGTCACACAGCGTATCCTTGCATGGATGCTTGCTCTGGCATTGCTGTTTACTGGCATTCTTCCGGCAAATACAGCAAGCCTGACCGTAAATGCAGCGAGTACGACAAAAAGCAGCAATGAAATCACAACTGCAGAAGAATTTCCGACCAAAATTCCGGCAGGTGAAACCTATACACTGACGGCGGATATTAAGCTGGCAGACGGACAGCAGATCACAGATCTTGCCGGAACTCTGGACGGACAGGGACATGTGATCACCCTTTCCGGGAAAGCACTGGCGGAAAACGTATCCGGTACGATCCAGAACCTGGGAGTTGCAGGATCTGTTGATGTAGAGTCGGATGACAAGGGAAGTATTACAGATAATCTGACCGGAACGATTCAGAACAGTTATTCCACTGTAACGATCAACGATGAAGGAATGCTTGAAGAAGTTGGAGGAATTGTTGGGGTTCTTGATGGCGGAAGTATTTTAAATTGTTATTATGCCGGTACAAGTTCTTCTCTTATGCTGGATGGAATTGCAGCGTATAATAAATCAGCCAATTCTGTCATTAATAACAGCTATTATACTTCTAAAGCAGCATCAGCTATTGGAAAGCAGTATGGAGATAATAAAGCACAGGTTACAAATTGTGCATCCAAATCTGCTGATGAATTAAAAACAGCAGACACGGTTGCTCTGTTAAATACAGGTATCGTCGATACCGGCTATATCTTTGCAGTCTCCGAAGATGGCGGATTTCCGGTGCTGGTAAAGGGAGCGGCCGAAATCAGCTGGACACCGCTTGAAAATGCACTGAAGCAGGCAGAAGGCTATGAAGAGGAAAACTATACGGAAGAGAGCTGGAAGACACTTTCTGATGCAGTAGCAGCCGGAAATGCTTTAAAAGCAGGCGAAGAGGTGACACAGGAGCAGATCACAGCGGCAGCAAAGGCGATCACCGATGCGATCGCAGCACTGAAAAACAGACCGACGACAAAACCGGTGGCACTGCCGGAGAATGTGATCTCCATCTCTTCCCAGGCAGATTTTTCCAAGATGGACAATGCAAAAGGCAAATATTTCGTCCTGACACAGGATATCACGGTAAACAGTGATTATATGAATGATTCTCCGTTTGCCGGGGTTCTGGACGGACAGGGACATACCATTACGTTTGAAAACGCAGGCTCGCTGTTTGCAAATCTGTCAGCAGGTGCTGTGATCCAGAACCTGACGGTAAAAGGAACGATGACCGGAAGCAGCAGTAATGTGACCGGACCGTTTGGAACGACCGCCTATGGTGCTTCCATTTTGAACTGTAAAAGTGAGATCAGCGGAGCAAACGTGGCAGGATTTATCGGGAAGACCGGAGCCTATATGGGAGCAAGTGCTTCCGATGACCGCGACGGTGTGATCGCAAACTGTATCGCAGTGGGAGATACCGGAAAAGGGGCACTCTGTAACAGCAGCAGCAACAACAGCGGTGCGGCGATCGTTGAGAACTGCTACTGGCTGGATACACTGGGCAGCGGTTCCGGTGCAATGTCCGAAGAGGACATAAAAACGCTGGATCTGGTAGAAAAGTTAAATGCCAATAAAGGCGAAAACGGAACTTCCTGGGGACAGGGAAGCGACGGTTATCCATACTTTGGCGAAAATCAGGATTATACACCGGGACAGTATGAATGGCCGGAGACAGGCGAAAACAAATACGATATTGCATTTCAGGCAAATAACGAAACCGAACCGACCGTTCTGGAGAATGCAAGACTGGAAGTAAGCCCGGATGCTGTTGGAATGGCAAACATAGCCGGAACATTTTCTCTTGTGGATTATACTCTGCCGGAAGGCGAGAGCCTTTCCTGGAGCTTTCAGCAGAGAAAACCGGAACGTGCCTTTGAAATTTATGAAGATGGAACATTCTGTGTAAAAGGAACCGGAACAGCAGTGCTTCAGGCAGTAAAGAACAACAGCGACGGCAGTCAGGAAATCCTGGCATCTGTAGCGATCCGTTCCAGCAGAATCCAGATGACAGATATCAAACTGTATGTGGATGGAGAAGATGTAACGGACGGAAAAGTTACGGTACAGGGTTCTGAATACAAGCATATTACCGTAAAAGCACAGTATCAGGGCAGTGAAGAGTATCAGGATGTTTCTTACGCTTCCTTTATCTATGCAGCGGATGAAGCGGGTGCAAAACTTCTGCATAACCGCACCGATTCTTCCAGCGGCTTTTCCTTTAAAGAGACCGGAAGTGCAGTCTTTACAGTAACTGCAAAAAATCAGCCGGAAATTCACAAAACCGTGACGGTAACCTCTGCTTATGTGCCAGTAACATCCGTTGTTCCGGCAATTTCCGGCACAAAAGAAATACACAGCCGAAATGCAAACAGCGACGGACAGGAAACGGATGGCAGAGTTGCATTCAATCCAATCCTTGGTTCGGCAGTTGTCACACCGGCAAATGCGACCAATGCAGATAAAGTAACGATCACAAGTGATGATCCGGACGGAACGATCGCATACTATACAAATGGCGAAAAGGCTTACATACCGAAACAGGCCGGAACGGTAACCTTTACAGCGACGATCGAAGATACCAATCCGCAGACGGGAGAAACGAAAACAGTTTCCGGTGACAGTACGGTAACCTTTGTCTACAAAAACAACGTAAAAACCGTAGAACTTGCAGAAGAAAATAAGAATATGACGGTAGAAGCCGGCAAGAGCAGTGCAGTGTTTGCACCAATTGTCACAGGTGAACTGGATGATCAGGGATACGATGTCACGGAACCGGCTCTGAAATGGACTTACAGCCAGAGAGGTATTGCACAGGTTGTGAGAACCGGAAGCGGTTACTGGAAAAAGAACGGCGATTATAATGTGAACGATCCGGATTATGGTTCCTATCTTCCGGTGGCAGAATATCAGATTACGGGACTCTCCGAAGGAACCGTGACAGCAACCGGAACACCGATCGATGGCAAAAATAACGTAAAACCGGTAACGATCACCATTACCGTAACAAAGGGAAGCACCGCAGATATCGATGTAAAAGCAAAAGCAGAAGAAGGCATCAACAGTGCCGTAACGTACATCACAGAAAAACACAGCACAGACGGCTATGCGTATGGAGATGAATGGCTGATCTACGCACTGCTTCGCAATGGAGTTGAGATCAGCTCAGATGTGCAGGATGCTTATTATCAGTCTGCTGCAGCGGAAGTAAAGAAATGGAATGCAGACCAGAAGCCGACAGACATCGAGCGTGTTGCCCTGGCACTTACGGCAATGGGCAAAGATATCACCGATGTGGACGGTACAGATCTGGTATCCATGATCTGCAATTCCGAAAAGCTGAGCGATGGATCAAATGAACTGATCTATGCACTGATGGCACTCGATGCAGCCAATGCTACGATTCCGGCGGATGCAAAATGGTCCAGAAACACGATCATAGAAGCAATGCTTGGTTTTCAGAATGAAAACGGTGGATTCGGACTGACCGGAAAAGACAGCACCAGTGTAGATATGACGGCCATGGCACTTCAGGCCCTTGCACCTTATCAGGAGCGAACCGAAGTAAAAGAAGTGATTGATCGTGCAGTTTCCTGTTTAAAAGAGGAGATGCGTGATGATTTCGGATATGGAACTTCCGAATCTACGGCTCAGGTACTTCTGGCACTTTCCTGCCTTGGCATTGATCCGACTTCTGCAGAAGTGGGATTTGGTACACCAAACTTTAATATGATCACAAATCTGATGAAATACCGCCAGAGTGACGGAGGATTTTCACATCTGTCTAACCTTACAAAATCGCAGGAAATGTCAACGGTACAGGTACTGCAGGCACTTGATGCATATAAAAAAGGAACAAACACCTACTGGCTGATAAATGGTGAAAATCAGAGCGTGGCTGTCACCATCCTTGGCGATGAAGTACACGACAGCGACAAAGACGGAAAGATCCATGCATTTGTAAAGAATAACCTTCAGGTATGGGCAGCACAGAGCGAGTATCGTGTTCCGAAGAATGCAACCGCCATGGAAGCTCTGGATGCGGCACTTGCGGCCAATAAAATGACCAGTGAGAAAAAATACGGTGACACTTACATTGCATCGGTTACAAGAGCAGACGGCGTGAAACTCGGAGAGTTTACAAACGGAAGCAAATCCGGCTGGAAATACAGCGTGAACGGAACGGAACCGGATGTTGGTGCATGTGATTATACATTAAAAGACGGTGACCTTGTCATGCTGCACTATACAGACAACTATGCAAAAGAAAATACAGAAATCGATGAACAGGTAGAAAATGTTATTCGACTGATCGCAGCTCTTCCTTCCTTAGATAAGCTTACACGGAACGATCAGGAAGCAGTAAAAGCAGCAAGAGCAGCATACAACGCACTTACCGATACACAGAAAGCAAATGTGGAAAATGCAGATCTGCTGGTAAAAGCGGAAGCACAGCTCAAGGCTTTACAAGATGCAAAGAAAGACGATGATAAAAAGGACAACAACAAGGGCGATAACAGCAATAACAACGGAAACAACAATACTAATACAAACAACGGCACAAACGGAAATCAGAATCCGGGCACACAGACCATTGTCAGACCGGCAAAAGTAACAAAACTGACCGTATCTTCCAAAAAGAAAAAAGCATTCCTGAAGTGGAAGAAGAACAGCAAAGCAACCGGATACGAAATCTACCGTGCCACAAAGAAAAACGGCAAGTACAAAAAGATCAGAACGATCAAAAAAGCATCTGCCGCAACATTCACAGACAGAAAAGTAAAGAAAGGCAAAACTTACTATTATAAAGTAAGAGCTTACAAGACCGTAAAAGGAAACAAAGCAAACGGAAAATTCAGTGCTGTCAGAAAAGTAAAGATTAAAAAATAGCAAAAAACGACAAAAAAAGGAGCTGCCTGCAACAGCTTTGGAAGGTTTATGCATAGTTCCCTAAAACAATCATTTACAGAAAGGAAAAGCAAGGCATGAAGAAAATGACACTTGGAAATCGTATCCTTGCCATGCTTCTGGCGTTTGTCATGATCCTGACTGGAATCGCTCCTGGCACATTCAATGCCCGGGTCGTGAAAGCAGCTGATGCGACAGAACAGAGATTTAACAGGATCTACCGTGAAGAAGGCATCGTACAGGTGACAGATTCCATTTACCAGAATTCGGACAGCATACTGACGCCGAAGGAAACATCACATCGTATCAAGGCACGGAAGGCCGGTGAAGTTACAGATAACAGCCAGGTATCCGACAAAGTCGATATAGATCAGATTGTAAAAGAAGGTATCACAAGTGCATCCACCTTCCTGAACAGCCAGAACTATAAATATGAATGCAGCGGTGCATCCGACTGGTATATCATGTCAAAACTGCGTACTGGACAGACGATCAGCGATGCAGAAAAAGAAGCATACGGTCAGAGTGCTGTTTCTGTTGTTTCAAAATGGAAAGCAAACCAGAAACCGACCGATATCGCAAGAGTGGCACTGACCTTGTCTGCTATGGGCAAAGATATCACGAATGTAGGCGGTGTAAATCTTGCAGCAATGCTGTACAGCAGCGACAGACTGGAAGACGGTTCAAACGAACTGAGCTGGACACTGATCGCACTGGATGCAACCTCTCAGAAAATTCCTGCAGATGCAAAATGGAACAGAGAATCCATGATCGATGCACTGCTTGGATTCCAGAATGAAAACGGTGGTTTTGGCCTGTTTGACAACAAATCAACAGGTGTAGATATGACTGCTATGATCCTGCAGGCACTGGCACCATATGTAAAAGAAACGAAAGTACAGACGGCGGTTGACAAAGCACTTGCATATCTGAAAGATGCTATGGACGAAGAATACGCTTATACTTCTTCCGAATCTGCCGCACAGGTTATCCTGGCACTTGCCTGCCTGAAACTGGATGCCGTGGATGCAGGTTTTGCAGCAGAATCAAAAGGTATCTTCTCAACGCTTGAGAAAAATTACCGCGTGAAAGACGGCGGTTATGCACATCTGAAAAATGGTGCTGCCAATGCAATGGCTTCTTACCAGATCATGGAAGCATACGAAGCATACAGAAGATTTAAAGCATCCGAAGAAGGCTACTGGGATATGAACTCCCTGAAACCAAGTACACCGGAGACGCCGTCTACCCCGAACACACCGGAGACGCCGTCTACCCCGAACACACCGGAGACGCCGTCTACTTCGGAAACACCGGGCACACCGGAGACGCCATCTACACCGGAAACGCCATCCACGGATAAGACACCGGAAACACCGACCACAGAAAAACCGGCGAAGAAACCGGCCAGACCTGTGATCAGAAAGGCAGCAGCAGGAAAGAAAAAAGCAACTCTGACCTGGAAAAAAGTCAAGGGTGCAGCCGGATATCAGGTATATCGTTCCATGCGTAAAAACGGCAAATACGTTTGCGTGAAGAAAAACCTGAAGGCAGCAAAATACACAGACAAAAAGCTGAAAAAGGGCAAAACTTACTATTACAAAGTACGTGCATATAAAAAAGTCAACGGAAAGACCATTACTGGTGCATATTCTGCCATACGTAAAGTTAAGGTAAAATAAAGTTACAGAGAAACACAAAAACAGGAGTATGGATACGCTCTTCGGCAGAAGGAGTGTTCCATACTTCTTCCTGTTTTATAGGAAGGAGTCCATATTTTGAATATAAGAAGATGCACAAAGAGTATTATTACTGCTCTGCTTGCCATGGTTTTATGCCTGACGGGATTTCTGCCGTCATCCGGCATGCAGACAGTCAGAGCAGAAGAAAAAGAAGCAAAGATCTGGTTTAAAGACAGCGAAGACAACGCAGACAGTGGTAAAGCCACGTTTGTATCGGACAAGGGCGGAATCGTTTATGCATCCGTAGAAAAATTTACCGTTGGACAGGGCTATCTGATCGAGCCGACGGAAGTTTCCTTTGAAGCCGGAGAGACTTATGCAGATATCATCGAAAAACTTCTGAAAGCAAACGGCTATACTTACGATGCACAGAACACCGGAATGGGATTCTATCTGGCAGAGATCGACCATGCAGACAGCGGTGTACTGAATATTCCGCAGTGTATTTCAAATATGTCAGAAGATGCACCGACCAATGACAAACACAAGTCGAATCCGTATAAAGATACGCAGGGGCTTGGTGAGTTTTCATACTCCAATTATTCTGGATGGTATTATTTCGTAAACAACGAAAATCCGGGCCTTGGAATGGGCGGGGTAAAAGCCAGAGACGGAGATGTGGTGCGTTATCAGTTCACACTCTACGGACTCGGTGCAGACCTGGGAGATAAGCCAAATGATCAGACAGGCGGTATCAAAGCACTGGAACTGCCGAACAAAGATTCCGTCACCAAAAATCTGGCACTTATGAGACAGATCCTGGCAAAAGATGACAAGGCTGATCCGGAAGGTATATACAAAAACGTTCTGAAAATCGTAACCAATATGGACAGCACAAAAGAACAGTTTGCTCAGGCAGAGCAGAGAGTGTCCGCCTGGCTTGCAGAGTATCCGCAGAAAAAAGCAGAGCGTGACAGGGCAGAAAAGGAAAAAGCAGAGCGTGAGAAAGCCGCAAAGGAGGCAGCACTTCAGAAAAAATATACACCGGCCAAAACGACACTGAGATCCATCAAAAATGCCGGAAAAAACAAAGTCCGACTCACCTGGAAAAAAGTATCCAAGGCTACCGGTTACGAAATCTATCGCAGCAGAAAGAAAAAAGGCACTTACAAAAAAATAAAAACCATCAGCAAAAACAAAACCGTATCTTTCGTGACCAAACTGCCAAAAAAGAAAGGAACCTGTTACTTCAAAGTCCGCACATATCGCAAAGCCGAAGGCAAAGTTTTTTACGGCAAAGATTCCGCTGTGAAAAGCAAAAAAGTAAAATAGAGAAAATATATCAATATCCAAACGTCCATCCGGAGAGCAGATCTCCGGGTGGACGTTTTTTGTGCTTCTGATACCTGTATAAGAAGAATATGTCATGCGATGCATGACGTGCACCTTGCGGCAAGAATGTCAGAGGGATTCTTGGACAGATGTAAATAAAAAAATTGAATATAAACAGTGCATAACAGTTGACAACAGTACTAAACTGTTATATACTGTTTGCAACAAAAGCAAAGAAATGGAGGAATCTATGAAACTGATCATCAACAATTCTTCCATGCAGCCAATCTATGAGCAGATCTGCACACAGATCAAGAATAAAATCTTAAGCGGTGAACTGAAACAGGAGGAGATGCTTCCCTCTGTGAGAACCTTCGCGAAAGAACTGAGGGTCAGTGCGTTGACGGTAAAAAAAGCTTACGATGCTCTGGAACAGGAGGGCTTCATCGTTACAGTGCATGGAAAAGGAAGCTTTGTATCCGGAGTCAATCAAGAGCTTCGCATGGAAGAAAAAAGAAAAGAAGTAGAAACGGATCTGGAACAGGCGATCCGCAAAGCAAGGAGCTGCGGCATGACAGAAGCAGAGATACGGGAGCTGTTTGAGCTGATCCTGGAAGATTAGGAGGAGAAGAGGATGGAAGAGATTTTGCTGGATTTAAAAAATGTCAGAAAACAATATGCAAATTTTTCACTGGAATGTTCGATGCAGGTAAAGCGTGGAAGTATCACCGGGCTGATCGGTGCAAACGGAGCCGGAAAGACGACCATTTTCAAAGCATCACTGGGACTGATCCATACAGACGGCGGTGAGATCCGGATGATGGGAAAGACACCGCAGCAGCTGACAAACGAAGAATGGGAAAAGATCGGAGTGGTACTTTCCGATGCGACCTTTCCGAATATTCTGACGGCGGAAGATGCAGGTGCGATCCTGAAAAAGATGTATCATCGGTTTGATAAAGCAGATTTCGAAGAGAAATGCAGAACATTCGATATCCCGATGAATAAAAAGATAAAAGAAATGTCAACCGGAATGAAGGCAAAACTGAAAATTCTGATGGCAATATCTCATCAGGCAGAAATCCTGATACTAGATGAGCCGACCTCTGGTCTGGATGTGATGGCAAGAGAGGGGATTCTGGATGCTCTGCGTGCCTATATGGAGCAGGAAGAGCGGGCAATTCTGATCAGTTCGCATATTTCCGGGGATCTGGAAAATCTCTGCGATGATCTTTATCTGATCGATCAGGGAAAAATCCGTCTGCACGAAGATACCGATGTTCTGCTGGATCAATACGGTATTTTAAAAGTGACCGAATCCGAATTTGCGGCACTGGATAAACAATATATTCTGGCATACTGCAAAGAAGATTTTGGATATCGCTGTCTTACCGATCAGAAACAATATTACATGGAAAATATGCCGCAGATCGTGATTGAAAAGGGAACGATCGATGAAGTGATGAAAACCATGTTAAAAGGCAGCAGCCGGAAAGGAGTATCGTTATGAGAGGATTATTCGAAAAAGATATCAGAATAATAAAAAATCAGAAAAAAATGATGCTGATCTTTGCTGGAATGGGAGTTTTACTGCTTCTGTCAGGTGTGGAGATTTCCTTTATCTTGCCTTATATGGCATCCGTGATGACGAGCGTTGCGATCAGCACGATCAGTTATGACAGCATGGACAATGGAAACAGCTTTCTTTTTACCCTTCCGGTCAGAAGAAAAGACTATGCAACAGAAAAATATTTCTTTGTATGCGGATTCGGAGCAGTTTCCGCACTGATCGTAGCTATCGCCTGTGGGATTCTTCTGCTGGTTAGAAAAAGCGAAATGACAGCAGGTGTCCTTGGCGTAGAGACAATGATATGTCTGCTGATTGTGCTTCTCCTTGCAGATCTGCTGGTTCCATTACAGATCAAATTCGGGGCAGAAAAATCAAAGATCGTGATTCTGGCAACGGTTGGTATTCTGGTTCTGGGCTTTGAAATTATGAAAAATCTGGATCAGTACATGCAGGGAATCAGTAGCTGGGGCAGAAATTTATGGCAGATCATCAGCAGTTATAAAATTTTGTTTGGCATTGCCGGAATCCTTTTGGTCGCATTGCTTACCTTCATATCCTGGACGATCTCCTGCCGTGTGCTGGAAAAGCAGGAAATGTAAAAAATATCAGGTCCAAAGGTCAAGAAAAAGAGAAATAGTACTTGACCGGAGGACCTGTTTTTGCTAAAGTTATATTACGATATAGTAATAGGAGCTGCCTGAATCCCACCGGCTCCTGAACTATAAGAATATAATATAACAGGAGGTAAAAACAATGGGTTGGTATGGATTATCCGATTCTGAACATGAAATCATGAAGTACATCTGGAAACATGAAGAGGTAACATTAAGAGAGGTGGTAGCCTGGCTGGAGAACAGAGGCTATACGTGGAAGCAGCAGACGGTCTATACGCTTCTGAACCGCCTGATAGATAAAGGTGCGATCACAGCGATCAAGAAAGGAAATTATCGCTTATATTATCCGGCGATCACAGAAGATGAGCTGATCGGACAGTGGACGGAAAATCTGGTAGAGAATGAATACCAGGGATCCCTGAAGAACTTTCTGCTGGCATTCACCAGAAGAAAATCACTGACCAGAACAGAGGCAGATGAGCTCCGCAAAATTCTAGACGAAAAAGAAGAATAAAGCGAAAATAAGGGAGCAAAGGAGAAGAAATATGTGGGATTTGCCGATGTATATGGGACTGGTCGGAAGCGTAGCATATGTTGCGTATAAATTGCTATATCGGATGACAGGAAAAGAAAAACTGAGTGCATCCGGCCGCTGGATTCTGCTGAGAGTTGTGATGGTATTTTATCTGCTTCCGTTTCCACTGCTGTCAGAGCCGTTAAAGAGAATGATAAGAGACTTATCTGACAAAGATATTCTCTTTCGGAAAGTAAATACAGGAGTGCGATGGGAAGATGTTTCAAAAACATTTTATATAGGAAATGACGGGTATATGACATTTGGAAAAATGGCAACCTGGAAACGAAATATTCTGATAACAGGAGTTGTTGTTTTTCTGATCTATATGCTGCATTTTCTGAAAACTTATCGGGAATGTCGCAGACTGGCACAACGGATTCCGGGGCAGAAGCCAAAGAATGATCTGGATGATGCCAGCAGCCGGATCGCCAAAAAATATCATGTGACCATAAAATATGTCCCGGAAAAATGTGGTTCTTTTACGCTGGGGATCAGGCGTCCGACCGTTGTGATCGCACAGTCCGAAGATGAAAAAGCAACACAGTATCAGACCAGGCATGAAATGACACACATCAGGTATCACCATACTTTCTGGTCACATCTTGCCTTTCTGGTAAATGCAGTCCATTTCTGGAATCCGCTGGCTTACCTTTTTTATCAGGAAGTACGTCATTGTATCGAATTGCATTGCGATGAGAAAGTATGTCAGTCACTGACAAGAGAAGAATGTATCGAATATGGAAAACGGATACTGGATGCAGCAGTGCAGGATTCCAATACCGGTGTGCTGAATTTCAGAGGAAAGATCCGTTATCATAATATGGAGGAGAGAATCAAAATGATCAAAAGAAAACCGAAAACGAAAAAAGGAATCTTGCTGGCAGCGTTGCTGCTGATGTCCGCAGCTACCGCAATCCCGGTACTGGCATATGAAAGCCCGAAAATTGTTTATAATGAAGAGCTTGAGGCTGGAGAGATACCAACGGATATTGTTTTTGTTATTGATGGAGCTGAAGAACCTGATTGGGCTACAGATGGGATCCCGAAAGAAGAGATTCCCTTTATCACGACAGATGCCTATTTTATGGATGAAGCTGGAAATGTTACTTATCTTTCAGAAGAAGATGTAAGCGTGCAGGCGATATGTAGTCATTCCTTTAAAAGTGCAACAATTAGTGAACATAGAGTAATTACAACAGGTGGCTGTACAGTGACAACCTATAGATGTCAGTTATGTACAAAATGCAAGTACACAAAAAATAAAGTGAAACAGCAAAAAATAAGTTATGAGGTGTGTAAACACAAATAGTGAATAGTAATAAAATCCAATTGGACAAAAGTAATAAAAATAGAAATGCCTGATGGGATTTTTTTGTAAATATTATCAGAAATAAGTAGGAACGTTGCTCCTTATCGAAAGAAATATTTTGTTATTTTGCATATTCCCATTGACAAAAATTAAAATAAATAGTATACTACAAACAAGTAATAAAATAAAGAGAGGAGCTGATAGATAAGAGAAAACAAAGGTAGAAGCATGAAACAGATTTTATATTTCATGGCAAAATTCTAAAATTAATTTATAACCAGAAGCATGAAAATAATGTAGTATATCACAGAAGGAGAAAATTATATGAATAGGTGGAAGAAGGAAGTAGGAAAAGTTAGTAAAAAAATTATTAATGGAACGACAGTTAAGTCACAGTTCTCAGAGGTTGGATATAAAACAGCTAAATAAGGGGGGATTCATATGAGAACAGGTAAGAAACAGTTAAAATTATTATTATTCGTATGTTTGTTATTGATAGTTCCATTCTCAGTATCAGCAAAAGCTAAAGAAAAAAAGTTTGTAATGAATCAAAATAGTATTTTGCTTTATGAGGGAGAGAAAGAGGATGTATCAAATGTTTTTGAAAAAATAGGAGAAAAGCAACCCCAAATGATATGGAAAACACAAGATAAAAATGTGGTAACTATATCATCAAAGGGGAAAATTACAGCAAAAAAAGCTGGAAAGACAAAAATTACAGTTGTTTCCAGAAAAAATCCAAAGCAAAAAGCCACTATAAAAGTAATAGTAAAAAAGCGTCCTGCAAAGAGAGAGATGGTTTGCAGAACCGATGGAGCTATTTTTATATGCAAAAATAATTTTCTGCAAGTAAAAAAGAAAACGATTCGTACCAAAAAAGAATTTGAAAAGTTCCAGACGGTGCTGAAGAAAAAGCAGGAAAAAGGCCTCAGAAAAATGTTAAAGAAACAGTATGCCGGAACGAATTTCAAGAAAAAGAGCATTGTGCTTGTTCCGCGGTTGTTTTCACCATATATGAATTATAAATATAAAGGTATGGTAACAAAATTTGACGCAAAAGGAAAACTGGTCGGTGAAATCCAGATAGAGAGAAGTGGGGATATGGAGGAACCAGGCGTGTCTTACCCGGCAATCGTGAAATCATATGCGGTGGTTGTACGAGTTCCGAAAGCACAGGAAGCAATGATTGATTATTATCAGATTGCGTTTCAGGATTAAAACGAAAAGGCGTTCACCCGGAGGATATCCGGGTGGGCGTTTTTTTCGATTTACAGGAAATTTTGTTTTAAACAAAGCTGAACACATAATTTGTGCAAACAAAACAATAAAGAAACGTAAACAAAATGTAAATTATCAAAAATACACAAAAAATATAGCAAAAAAGCATTGACAATTCTTCCAAAGAAAGATATATTACAGTTACGAAGTACGAAAAATAAATATCAAGGAGGAAAAAGGATGGGAATGAAAAAATTAAAGAAAGTGGCGATGATAGCTGCAGCCAGTATGTTTATAATGATGATGCCGATGATCCAGACACATGCAGCACCGACGGATGTGATCGAAAACAATGAGAGCGGTATTCCGGATAAGACACTTTATCAGAATATTCTGAAAGTACTTGGCAAGCAAAGTACCGATACTTTTACAGAGCAGGAAGCATCCAGTGTGGAAGAACTGGAAATTGTAGATTATAAAAAAATACCTATGGAAAGTCTGAAAGGAATCGGTTATCTGACAAATCTGGAAACTCTGAAAATCCAGGATCAGTGGCAGCTTTCCAGTCTGGAAGGTCTGGATGGAAGACTGAAAAAACTTGATGCACTGAATGTATCGTATAGTGGTATTACAAGCATAAAAGAAGTAGCAAACCTGCCATCGCTGGTCTATCTTACTTTTGAGGGAGATAAGATCCGCAGTCTGGATGGAATTCAGGGACTGAAAAATCTTCGTTCTCTGAATGTTTACGGTAATCGACTGACCAGCCTGAAGGGGATTGAAAGTGCAGTAAATCTGGAAGATATTTTTCTATATGACAATCAGCTGACCAGCCTGAAAGGAATTGAAAATCTCACTAAGCTTAAAAAACTGGAAGTCGGAAAAAATCGACTCAAGAACCTGAAAGGGATTGAAAAACTGACAAATTTGGAAGAGCTTGGTGTTTCAGAAAACAGACTGACAGATATAAAAGAAATCAAAAATCTGAAAAAGTTGGAACGGATATATGCATTTTGCAATAAAATCAAGACTTTACCGAACCTGAAACAGTTCAGCAAACTGAAGTATGTATTTTGCGATTTTTCAGATAATCTTCTTTCCGAAAAAGAACTGGCAGCCAAACTTCCGAAAAGATTTCTGACAGGCGGTAAAAACAAAAAGGCATGGCTGTCAGATCAGAAAGAGTTCCAGAAATTAAAACGCACGATCAAGCTGGTAAATCCGAAAAAGAAAAACGAGATTTCTGTAAAAACAAAAGAGATATCCGGCTATGCATTCCCGGAAGCATACGTTGAACTGAAAAATCTGAAAACAGGAAAGACAACCAAATGCGTGAAGGCAGATAAGAACGGATACTTCAAATTGAAAAAGCTGAACCTGAAAAAATGGGGCGGAGCAAAAGTTCAGGTAAACCTTTACAAATACAGTAAAGAGCAGAAGAGAAACGTTCAGGTAGTCTGCAATACCGTTCTGAAGGTGAAAAAGAAATAAAAAATGTAATATTATAAAAAGAAGGGAAGTGTAGCAAATGAGAAACAATGTAAGAAAAAAGATGAGACTGCTGTGTTTGCTGTTTGCTATGGTCTTGCTGGCATGGGTTCCGGCAGCAGCAAAGGACAGAAAAAATCAAAAAGCGGCGGCAGAAAATGTTGTAAAAAAAGAAATGGTATGCAAAACGAACGGAACCATTTACCAGTGGAAAAATGATTCCTGGCGAATCAAAAAGAAAACGATTCGTACCAAAAAAGAATTTAAAAAGTTCCAGACGGTGCTGAAGAAAAAGCAGGAAAAAGGCCTCAGAAAAATGTTAAAAAAACAGTATGCCGGAACGAATTTCAGGAAAAAGAGCATCGTGCTTGTTCCGCAGCTGCTTTCACCATATATGAATTATAAGTATAAGGGCATGGTAACAAAGTTCGATGCAAAAGGAAAACTGGTCGGTGAAATCCAGATCGAGAGAAGCGGAAACATGGATAAACCAGGCGTGTCCTATCCGGCAATCGTGAAAACATATGTGGTGGTTGTACGAGTTCCGAAAGCACAGGAAGCAATGATTGATTATTATCAGATCGCGTTTCAGGATTAAAGCAGAATCACAGAAAATCAGGCATTCAGATGGAAAATGAATGCCTGATTTTCTGTGATTAGAAGCAGATTTGATGTATACAATTTTTGGGATTCCATGTATAATGTGAACCAAAGATTGGAGGGGAATTTTATGGTCTATGATTTTTCTGTATTATTTAAGGACGAATTAGTGGCGGATGTACATATTAACACTGAGAAAAACGAATCATCCATTAAGCGCTATCTTCTTGGACCGAAACAGCCATTCATGTGTGACAGGCAAGATATTTTTTATATTTTTGGTTTTCTGGAGTCCAGATGTTTTGAGAATGCCAGACCTGATCTGAAAAAGATACTTGCTGCTCATGGTATGACAGAGAATAACCCATATGAATGGAACAGACGTACGCATGGAGTGATGTTTAATGATTTTTGGTGGTTACGTTTTCCGGGCGAAAAATTAACATGGGATGATGTTAACGTAAGGGGGCAAAACCTTTTCCTGTTAGGTGAATAAACAGTTTACTAAAAAACAATAGAAAATAGAATAAAATCTATAGAATGAAAACAAAATCTATAGAATGTGTTATGGAAAGGATCAGAAAAAACTGATAGTCTGTAAGAGAAATGAAAACCCGAAAACTGGTGCGTACAGCACCGGGATCTATAAACAAAGAAAGGATGGGGAATGGGAATGAAAGAACACAGACAGCTCAGAAAATTCTGGTCCTTTTTACTGGCGTTTGCCATGGTGTTTACCACAGCAGTCGGAAACATCGGACCAGTCGTTATGGCAGCAGATGATGATACGTTTGTAGAAGTCACTGTTCCAAACGGAGATTTTGAGTCCGGGGAAACGGCATGGACGTTTACCGGTGACATTCAAAATCTGGATTATTACTGGAAATTATTTCAAAGTGCTGCGATGACAAACAACCAAACCACCATGTATGAGGTGTGCAGCAAGAAGAACACAAGTGTAACGAAAACTTACAAATGTTCGCAGACAGTAAAAGGACTGGTGCCGGGTACTTACAAGGCATCCATCGATGCAACCGGCGGAAATGATCCGGGAACACATACCACCACACTGACAGCAGGCGGAAAATCGGTTGCAGTCACACCAAATAAATGGAACGAATGGGTGACTTACACAACCGATATGTTTGAAGTAGGTGAGGATGGAACCTGTGAGATCAGCATTGACAGTACCGTAACCGGTCAGTACCTCGATATGGACAACGTAAAACTTTACCGCAAATCTGAAGCAGGACCAAAGACGGTAGATAAAGTTGCAGATATCACAAAGAAAGTGATCGTTGGAAGTACCTTTACCGCACCGACACAGGCAACCGTTCTGTATACAGACGGAACAAATGCACTGTTTGATGTGACATGGAACAGCGATGAGCTTGCAAAGGTAGATACCAAAACAGCAGGCAGGACATTTACGGTAAACGGAACAGTTACCGTAGAAGGAACCGCATACGATGCAGTGATGAATGTAGAGGTTCTGGATGCATCCGGTCTGGTTCAGGAAGTTCCGGAAGGTTCTCTTGGATCCGTTGATTTTGATGCAAACTGGCAGTTCTATCTGGCAACGAGAACACCAAAAGTCGCTGATGGCGGTTTCGCAGCAGCAGGTGTCAAAGATGCCGGAGATTACACAACAGACGAGATTGTTGATCCGAGTTTCAATGACCTCGGATGGAGAACGGTAGATGTTCCGCATGATTTCAGTATTGAAGGTGAAAAAGTAAAGAGTTCTTCCGATGCACAGGCTTATCTGGAAGGCGGACTTGGCTATTACCGTAAGAGATTTACTGTGCCGGCATCCATGTCCGGAAACAAGACAATTTCTCTTGACTTTGAAGGCGTATATCAGAACAGCGTTGTTTACTTAAACGGTGAGAAGATCGGCAGCTATCCGAGCGGTTATACCGGATTTGCACTGGATATCACGAAAAAAGTAAAATACGGCGAAGAGAACGTACTGGTTGTGAAAGTACAGAATATGTCACCGTCCGGCCGCTGGTACACAGGCAGTGGTATCATCCGCCCGGTACATCTGCTGATTGACAATCAGGCACATTTCAACCGCAACGGCATCACACTGACAACCCCGACTCTGGAGGACGATTATACAGCATCCAAGACAGGTGCACTGAATATAGAAGCAACCGGTTATTCTGATTCTACAAACTCCAACGTTTATATGGAAGTAACCGTGCTGGATGCAGATGGCAAAGAAGTAGCAAAGAAGAGTACAGAGAAAACAGCGATCAACCCGACTACTGCATTTACCCTGTCTTTGAAAGACAGAGATGCTGTTGAGGTTTCCAATGTAAATCTCTGGTATCCGTGGAACCTTGGTACACCGTATCTGTATAAGGTAAAAGTAGATCTTTATCAGGAGATCAACGGTTCTTCTGATGGATATCAGCTGATCGATACGGAAGAAACCGAATACGGATTCCGCTGGGTAAAAGTCAAAGAGACGACCAGTGATCCGACAAGCGGTGGTTTATATGTAAACGGACAGTATACAAAAGTTCAGGGTGTTGACCTGCATCATGATTCCGGTGCATTGGGAGCAGCAAGCTACAGTGATGCCTATGACCGTGAATTTGACAAACTGATGGCAATGGGTGTCAATGCATACCGTACTTCCCACTGCCCGCCATCCAAACAGGCAATCGAAGTCTGCAGAAGAAAAGGTATCCTTGTGGTAGAGGAAGCTTTTGACGGATGGGGAGCAGCAAAAGCAATGTATGATTTTGGTAATTTCTTCTTCCAGGAAGTACCGTCTGACTGGGCAGGACTGAAACCGAACGGTTATACACAGCTTCCGACACCGGGCGTAAACTACGATGGTGCAAAACTGACCTGGAGTGACTGGGTCGTACAGGAAATGGTAAACCGCGATAAGAATGAACCTTCTGTGATCGCATGGTCGATCGGTAATGAAGTCCGCGGCGTGGGAAAACAACCATCCTGGTATAATCTTTCCAAATACGATCTGCTTGGCGTAAATCCAGATAGCATGAATGAATATACCGAGGCAGTTCGTCTGATGGGCAATGTCAATGCAGCAGACGGCACACGTTACGTGCTGATGGGCGGTGACCAGGAGCGTAGTGTTCCGGCAGCAAACAAGGTATGGGGTTATGTAAACCAGGTACTGGACGGATACGGACTGAACTACAATACCGCAAAATCCGTAGACGGACTGATCAGCAGATACGCTATCGGTGATGGCACACTGCTTGAAAAAGCAACAAAGACCTTCTTCTTCGAGTCCGAGTCTTCTTCTCAGACTTCATCAAGAGGTGTTTACCTGGATCCGCAGTTTACGAACACCGGTATCAATCAGACTCCGGGCAAACGAGGCGGTTCCAACTATGACAACGACTTTGCAGCCTGGACGATGTCCAATGAATACGGACTGAAAAAAGACCGTGACCGCAAGAGTTTTATCGGACAGTTCATCTGGACCGGATTTGATTACCTCGGCGAGCCGACACCGTACAGCGTTTACCCGGTAGGTGTATCTTCTTTCGGTACGATCGACACCGCAGGTTTTGCAAAAGATTCCTTCTATTTATATCAGAGTCAGTGGACAAGCACTCCGATGGTACATCTACTTCCAGGCAACTGGGATCAGTGGCATGACGGCGAAGAAGTAGAAGTCTGGGTAAATACCAACCAGCCAAGTGCAGAGCTGTTCTTAAACGGCGAGTCTCTCGGCAAGAAGAGTTTCGATGAAAAAGAAACAGCTTACGGCAAAAAATATTATGAAACATCAGAAAAAACACAGGACGATAAGACCTGGGGTGACAGCACCAACCCTGGCGGTTACACCAGCAACGGAGCAGTTCTTGATGACGGCGAGTTAAATTCCGGAAAACTGCACCTGACCTGGAAAGTTCCGTATCAGGCAGGTACACTGGAAGTAAAAGCCTATGACAAAAACGGCAAAATGGTGGCAACAGACAGTGTAAGCACATCTTCCACACCGTATACCATTTCGGCAGTGGCAGATAAGACCGTTCTCAAAGCAGACGGAACCAGCCTTTCTTATGTAGAATGTACCGTAGTCGATGAAAATGGAAATATGGTACCGGATGCAGATAACCTGGTGAAATTTGCAGTCAGCGGAAAAGCTTCCATCGTCGGCGTGGACAACGGAAAACAGGAAAGTGCAGAACTCTATAAATACGATAACGTAGATAAGAGCAGCTATTCTGAAAGAATGGCTTACAACGGAAAAGTACTCGTGATTCTGAAATCAGAAAAAGAAGCAGGCGATGCTCTGCTGACCATTTCTTCTGACAATCTCAAGCCGGTACAGGTCGCACTGAAAGTAACAGAGAACGGAACCGGAGATGCACCGAAGGCAGCAGAAGTGACCGGAACAGAAAAATCGGTTGATGCAGTGAATGTAACGGTACCGACCGGTATGAGTGTGACACTTCCGTCTGTAGTAAAAGTAAACTATACAGGCAGTGCAGGAGATTACAGCCTGCTCAAAAAAGTAACCTGGTCTGAAGTAAAAGACGGAAAAGCAGAAGGAACGATCGAGGGCAGCAAGCTTACCGCACAGGCAGCGATCACCGAAAGTGATGATGCGGCAACCGATGTGGAACTGGCAGCGGGCAAAGCAAGTGCAACGGCATCCTTCACAGGATCTGATAAGAATTATCCGCAGAATATGCTGGATGGAAATGACAGCACAAGCTGGACCAATGCTTACAGCAGAGGTGCATCGGTACTGCTTCCTGCAAACAGTGCATCCAGAAAGAATGAATATGTAGAATTTGACTGGGAAGAAGCCCAGGTGCTCAACCAGATCACCCTGAACTTCAAAGAGAGCCGCTACTGTGCAATCCCGAAAGTGCTGGAAGCACAGTACTGGAACGGTGCAGACTGGGCACCGGTATCCGCACAGAGTACCGTGAAAGAATCCGGAGCACCGGCAGTGATGCAGTTCAAACCGGTTTACACAACAAAAGTCCGTGTGTACATGGAAAATGCAACACCTTATACAACATCCGGCAACATGGAGATCACAGAAGCATCTGTGAAATTAAGTACCGAAAAGCTTGGTGCACGCCTGGTACTCGAAGGCGAAGATGCTGTGGTACAGGGCAAGAACCTGACAATGAACGCAAAACTTGCAAACCTTTCCTCAGACAACCTGTTAGGTGAAGTAAGCTTCCGCATTTCCTATGATGCAGATGTCTTTGAAGCACCGACGGTTGCATTGAAAGATGGCATCGAAGGTATGCTGACAAGCACAGAAGCAGACGGAAAGATTCTTTACACACTGAAAAACGAAGCCGGAATTCCGGCATCTACAAGTGATTTTGCAACAATCACCATGAAAGCAAAAGCAGATGCACAGCCTGGCAGCTACAGCGTAGGACTGGAAAATGTGACAGCAAAAGATACCACAGGAGCATCCGCAGATCTGACAAGCACAGCGATCACCGTTAAAGTAAATGAGCGTCCGATCACCGGAGAAGTGACCTACCTTTCTGACATTGACTGGAAATATGCACAGTCCGGATGGGAAAGTGTCATGAAAGATAAGTACTGCAACGGAGCATCTTCTGGAGCGATCTCTTTGAGTGTCGATGGCGAACAGACCTACTTTAGTAAAGGTCTTGGTGCAAACGCAGATGCAACAGCTGAGTATGATGTATCTTCTTACAAAGCACAGTTAGAAGAAAACGAAAAACTTTATTTCCAGGCATATGTCGGCATTGACTATTTCAAGACAGCAAAGAAACAGATCGGTGATGGTGTTTATTTCGTGATCTATGATGGTGAAGTAGATGCGGATGGAAATATCCAGGGAACAGAGATTTATCGCTCTGCGAAATTAGACAGCTATAGCGATGCAGAACATATCAGCATTGATATTTCCGGCATCCAGAAAAATCTGGTTCTGTTCATGGATAAAATCGGCAATAATGCACACGACAATGGTGACTGGGCAGATGCAAAACTGATCCATGTACCGGATCCGAATGCAGCAGACAAGGTGGAACTGAAACAGACGCTTGACATTGCAAAAGCATTAAAAGAGGCAGATTACACCGTAGAATCCTACAAAGCACTGCAGAAAGCACTTGCGGATGCACAGGCTGTATATGCAGACAAAAAAGCAACGCAGGAGGCGGTCAATGCACAGGCAGCAGCACTGCAGGCAGCCGTACAGGGACTGAAAGTTCCGGATGCAGCAGATTATCAGGAAGTTTTAAAGAAACTTCAGAATAAAGAAAACGAGCTGACACAGAAGGATGAAGAGCTGAAGACAGCAAATGCAAAAGTGACAGAACTGCAGAGCGAACTGAAAACGGCACAGGATGATCTGAAAAAACTTCAGGACAGCGTGGATGCCAAAGAATCTGAAATCGCAGCCAAAGAAGCTGAGATCACAAAACTGAACGGTGAACTGGCTTCCGCAAAAGAAGAAGTAAGTACGCTGAAGAAGGAAAAAGCAGATCTTGAGAAATCTGTAAATGATTACAGAGCACGTATCCTGGAAGTGGAAGCTGCTGCCAAGAAGCAGAAAGAAGAAAGCGATGCAGCTTACAAGAAACTGCAGGAAGAAAAAGAAGCAGCAGAAGCAGCACTGAAACAGGCTCAGGCTGAGATTGAAAAACTCAAAGCACAGCAGAATCAGGAACAGACAAAACCGGAAGAAACACTGAAAGTCGGAGATACCGTTACATCCGGAAATGTGAAATACCGTGTGATCAATGCACAGAAGAAACTGGCAGAGGCATACGGCGTAGATTCCAGAAAAGCACGTACCCTGAAAGTAGCAGCAGCCGTGACAATAAGCGGTGAAAAAGTGAGCGTAACATCAATCGCAGCAAATGCATTCAAGGGTATGAAGAAACTGGAAAAAGTGACGATTGGAACAAACGTTTCCAAGATTGGCAAGAATGCATTCTCAGGCGACAGCAAACTGAAGAGCATCCAGATCAAGAGCAAGAAACTGACTTCCGTAGGCAAGGGAGCACTGAAAAACATCTCTGCAAAAGCAGTCATCAAAGTGCCGAAGAGCAAAAAGAAAGCCTACACATCCCTGCTGAAGGGCAAAGGCCAGAAAAAGAGCGTAAAGATCAAATAGTGTGACAACAGAAACTTCATCTTAGCTGAAGTTCAACAGCAAAAAGAAATACACCGCATGGAAACGTGCGGTGTATTTCTTTGGCATTTTAATTTACTCTGTGATAATGGTTCCGGTCTTGCCTTTCAGGGCATCGATGGCATTTTCCAGATTTGTGATGATTGCAGAGCGTCCTCTTCCGGCTGTGATAAAATCAACGGAAGCACAGATCTTTGGAAGCATGGAATTTACACCGAACTGATCGGCTGCGATATGTTCTTTTGCTTCTTCTACCGTAATATGTTCCAGAAATCTCGGATGTTCGGTGTCACGGTCAATGTCAACCATCTTGTCGTTTGTGAGGATCATCAGGATATCTGCATCCACGCCTTCTGCGAGTTTTCCGCTGGCGTAGTCTTTTTCGATGATGGCACTTGCACCTTTGAGCTCATTGCCCTGCTGCAGAACCGGGATACCGCCGCCTCCGCAGGCGATAACAACCTGGTCGTTCTGAACCAGTGTTTTGATCGCATCGATCTCTACGATGCTCTTTGGCATCGGGGCAGCAACGATACGGCGGTAACCTTTGCCAGGCTCTTCTTTGACATAGTTGCCTTTCTGTTCTTCTGCTTCTGCCTCTTTGGCATCCATGTAGCGGCCGATCACTTTGACCGGATGATGGAATGCATCGTCATAAGGATCAACGATCACCTGTGTCAGGATCGTAGATACGGTTTTGAAGATACCTCGTTTTAAAAGCTCGGCACGGACCGCATTCTGCAGGTCGTAGCCGATGTAGCCCTGGCTCATGGCGGAGCATACGGACATCGGAGCGACTGTGTAGTCCGGATGCGTTTTGCCGAATTCGTTCATTGCAGTGTGGATCATGCCGACCTGCGGTGCATTGCTGTGTGTGATCACCAGCTGATAGCCTTCTTCCACCATATCAGCCAGTACAGCAGCGGATGTTTTAACAGCCTTTTTCTGCTCCGGAAGTGTGGTGCCGAGGGCACGGTGTCCGAGAGCGATTACGATTCTTTTCTTCATGCAAAATTACCTCGTTTCTCGTTGGATTTCAATAGTAGACTTTCTGGCATCATTTTATCAGGCTACAGCGAAAAAATCAATAAGAAATACGAAGAAACTGCATAAAATATCTGAAAAATATATTAAATAAATACAATTATAAAATAACAAAAAAATATTTGAAAAAGTGCTTGACAAATCAAAGGAGAACGCCTATAATAAAGACAACAAAACAAAAGAGAGAAACAAAAAACAAGGAGGACAGTCCAATGAAGACATAGCACTACATCAAAAATAAAAAAGCAGTCATTCAACTTCAGTGATTAAGAAAGCGAAGGGCAAATTCAAAAAAACAGAAAGAATTAAAATCAAAAGAATCTAAGAAAGAGAGGTACAGTCCACCAAAAACTTAAACTACATCTTCTTTTGTAAAACACAGAAGCGGACAGGATGAAAATGAAAGAAAGGTAAGAAGTCCAATGGAAATAGTAGAACATCATTAACAGGAGATATGTTGACGAGAAAGACATATCTCCTGATTTTTTTGTGTAAATTTAAAGAGAACGCTGCGATGTGTCCGGATGAATCTTTTTTCGGACATCATAAGTACTCATAACAATATCCGCCTGAGCATAGTATGTCCTAAGAGGTGAGGACATTGAAATGTGCAGACGGATTTTTTAAAATATTTTCGCTTCCGGTGAGGAGGATCCTGCAGAAGGCAGATCTGAATTTTGGCGAGCTGCAGGAGATTCGGATGAGGATCAACAGTCCGCTGATGATCCGGCAACGGGGAAAAGAATACAAGCTCACAGAAGAGGGGAAACTTCTGCGGTGTAACGGAAATGAGCAGTATGAGAAAGAAAATATTCATTACGTGGATCGCTGTGAGCTGATGGAAACGATGGAGTACATTGCCGGGTACTCGCTTTATGCTTACGAAGATGAACTGCGGCAGGGATTTTTAACGATCCAGGGCGGACACCGTGTCGGTGTCGCCGGGAAGATCCTGATGGAGGAAGGGAAGGTCAGGAGTATCCGTTATATTTCGTTTCTGAACATTCGGCTTGCTCATCAGGTAGAAGGCTGTGCAGATAAAGTAATGCCTTTTATTGTAGAGAATGGGGAAGTATGCCATACACTGATCATTTCGCCGCCGTGCTGCGGAAAAACTACGCTGCTGCGTGATGTGATCCGTCAGATTTCAAACGGGAATGCCTGGTGTGAGGGAAAGAATGTCGGTGTGGTGGATGAACGTTCAGAAATCGGAGGAGCTTACCAGGGCGTTCCGCAGAATGATCTTGGCATACGGACGGATCTGCTGGACTGCTGTCCGAAAGCAGAAGGCATGATGATGCTGATCAGATCCATGTCACCGGAAGTGGTGGCAGTCGATGAGATCGGGGATTACGGAGATATCAAGGCGATTGAATCGGTGCTGAACTGCGGCTGCCGCCTGATTGCGACGGTTCACGGCAGTTCGGTGGAAGACATTGAGAAAAAACCGCTCCTTCAGAAGATGGTAAAGGAACACGTTTTTGACCGCTATATTATTTTAAGCGGAAAGAAAAAAATCGGTTCGGTGTGGGGGATTTTTGATGGCAGAGGGACCAGGCTCTACGGGGAGGAGGGGGTGGTATGCTGAAACTGTTCGGGGCAGGCCTTACCATGTTCAGCTGTTTTGCGGCAGGATGCCTGATCTGTGCGGAAATGAAAAAGAGAATTCACATATTGGAAGAGCTGCGTCGCATGACGGTTATGCTTTCGGCGGAAATTGGCTATGCGAATACGATGCTGGATGAAGCGTTTGGCAGCATTGCAAAGCGGGTTTCACCGCCGCTTTCAGATTTTCTGGTACATGTGCAGGAAAAGATGCAAAAAGGAGAAGAAGCGAATCTTGGTGTGATCTTTGAAAAGCAGCTGGAGATGGATCTGAAAGGTACTGCCTTAAAGGAGAGCGACCTTGCAAGCCTTCGGACGCTTGGCGGTCAGCTCGGTTATCTGGATGTGGCGATGCAGAAAAAAACACTGGATTATTACCTGGAACAGGTCAGTGATGCGTGTGTTCAGGCAAAAAAAGAATACCGGGAGAAAGAAAAAATGTTTCGATGTCTGGGTTTTGGTGCCGGTGCGTTTCTTGTCATTTTACTTTACTGACAGAGAGAGGAGATGGAGATGAGTGTTAATCTGCTGTTTAAGATCGCAGCGGTCGGGATCCTGGTCTCGGTGCTCGGTCAGGTCTTAAAGCACAGCGGCAGGGAAGAACAGGCGTATCTTGCAAGCCTTGCAGGGCTGGTACTGGTGCTGTTCTGGGTGCTGCCGTATATCAGCCAGCTGTTTGAGAGCATAAAGGAGTTGTTTGCACTGTGATCAAAATTGCAGTTCTTGGGATTACCGGGATTTTACTGGCGTTGTTTCTCAAAGATAACAGACCTGTGTTTGCCGTGTTGATCAGCATGGCTTCCTGTATGCTTATTTTTTTCTGTGCAGTGGAAAAACTGAGGTATTTATCAGAAAGCCTGCAGCAGCTGCAAAGCTACACAAACATAAAGGATGCTTATGTGAAGATCCTGTTCAAAATGATCGGTATCACCTATGTGGCGGATTTTGCGGCAGGCATCTGCAAAGATGCGGGATATGGGGCAATCTCCTCACAGATTGAATTTTTCGGAAAGATCTCGGTGCTGGCGACAGGGACACCGGTTTTGCTGGCACTGTTTGAGACGATCCGCAGCTGTCTTGCCTGATGGTAAAATATATGAAGAAATATCGTATTTATGTGTTTTTGCTGCTTTTTGCAGGATGGCTGGATGTGGCAGGGCAGAAGCAGGTGTGCGAGGCGGCCGTTCTTTCAGAAAAAACGGCGGTGATCATGGCAGCATCGCAGGTGCAGGAAGAAAATCAGAATGGGGATACAGCAGAAGAATTACAGACCGGAGCGGAAGATTTCCTTAATATAAAGGCGTTTCATTTACAGGAAGTCGAAGAGAGCCTTGCAGATCTGGAGGAAGAGAGCAGTTTTCGTTTTGCGGATACACTGAAAAGCCTGATCAGGGGAGAAATCCCGCTGAATCTTTCAACTTTGAAAACGCTGGTTTTTGATGCACTGCTTCTGGAATGGAAAAATCAGAAAGAGACGGCACTGCAGGTGTTTTTACTGGTGATCGTGGCGGCACTTGTTTTGAATTTCACGGATCTCATGGAAAAGAACGGTACAGCACTGATCAGCTTTTTTATGATGTATCTGATGCTGGCAGCAGTTCTGATGAAGGGATTTACCGGGATGAGCCGAATGACGGATGCAACGCTTGGCAGAGTCAATGGCTTTATGAAAGCTCTGGTGCCGTCTTATTTTGCGGCGGCCGTTTTTGCGGGGAACAGCGTTGGAGGGCTGGCGTTTTACGAGTCGGCGATCCTGCTGATCGCAGCGGTGCAGTGGGTGCAAAGATATCTTCTTCTGCCCGGCGTGCAGCTTTATGTCCTGTTTTTGCTGCTCGACCATCTCTCAAAGGATGACAGGCTCTCGCATCTGGCAGAACTTGTGCGTACGGTGATCGAATGGGCAATGAAGAGCATGACAGCGGCAGCGATCGGATTTCAGGTGATCCAGGGACTGATCCTTCCGGCCGTTGACGGGCTGAAAAATACAGCCGTCAGCCGAACCGTATCGGCAATCCCCGGCATTGGCAACCTGTTTGGCAGCGTGACGGATACGGTGCTTGGTTCTGCCGTTCTTCTGAAGAATGCCGTCGGTGTGTGTGGGATGATCGCTGTTCTGATGCTCTGTCTCGCACCGGTGTGCCGTCTGGCGTTCTGCACACTGATCTATAAGGCGATGGCGGCTCTGGTGCAGCCGGTCGGCGACAAACGGCTCAACGAATGTGTAGCGGCAGTTGCAGAAGGAGTCGGGCTGCTTCTGAAGATCATGATGTCCTGCAGTATGCTGTTTTTCCTGACGATCGCCATTGTCACCGCATCGCTTGGAAAATAGAAGAAAGGGGAGAAAAGATGTCGGCAGAGATTCGAAGCTGGGTACGGAGCATCCTGTGCTGCCTGTGTCTGATGCAGCTTGCAGAGCAGATTCTTCCGGATAACCATTATCAGAAATACATTCGGCTGTTTTGCGGTGTCCTGTTTCTGATCCTGCTGATCAGTCCGCTGATGGATCAGGCACATCTGACGGCAGTATTTGAGAAGCAGTGGCAGCAGGCATTGCAGCTGGAAGAGTGGGATTCGATCCGGATGGAACAAGAAAATTTAAGTGACTTAAGGAGCCGTGTTCTGACGGAAGCCTGTCAGAAGGAAGTGCAGCGTCAGATTGAAGAGACGGCAGACGGGGAGGGGATGAAAGGGACAAAAGCGAAGGTTGTATTTCAATCCGAAGAGACAGAGGGCATCCGCAAAGTAACGATTTCCGGGGGGTATGAGGATCTGCAGCAAAAAGAGGCGGTGCAGGAGCAGATTTTACAGAAACTCTGGGAAATTTATCAGATCAGCAGCGATAAAGTGGTCTTTTTGGGGGGATGAGCCGCATGAAACAGTGGCTGGATTTTTGGGAGAAATGCAAAGGAAAAAAGGGAAGTCCGGTGCTGATCGGTCTTCTTGTCGGACTTTTGCTTCTGGTGATCACCTGGCCGGATAACAGCAGCAAAAAGCAGAACACACAGACAAAAACCAATGCACCGGCAGTTGAAAACAACGTAAAAAATACAGAAGATCTGGCACAGGAACGGACACAGAGGATGGAACAAAGGCTTGAAGAAGCGCTTCGGGAAGTGGACGGAGTGGGGGAAGCAAAAGCGATGATTACCTTACGTTCCTGCGGAGCGTATATTGTGGAAAAGGACACAAGAACCTCAAACAGTCAAAATACACAGGATCAGTCCGGCGACAAAAGCACGGCGGATGCACAGGATTTCGAAGAGAACACGGTTTTTGAAAAGCAGGAAAACGGAGCGGAAACGCCGTATGTCAAAGAAATCACAGAGCCGGAAGTGGAAGGTGTGATCGTGGCGGCAGATGGCGGAAACAATGCAAAAACAGCAGCGGATATTACCGATGCGGTCGTAGCATTATTTGGGATTGAAGTGCATAAAATCAAAGTAATGAAGAAGGTTTAAGGAGGAGAGATGTGAAACATATGTGGAAGAAAAACCAGATCATCATCACAGCTCTGGCGGCATTAGTCGCAGTGGCAGGCTATCTAAATTATTCGGGTACGAAACTCGGTGAAAATGCACTGCCGGCATCCACAACAGAGACCGAAGCCACACTTACCGATATCGACAGCCTGGATCAGGACATCAACCTTACCGACTCGGCGGACGGAGAAGTTTGTTTAGGAGAAGCTGCGGCAGGCGAAACCGATGGTATGAGCGATGCCTCCCTGTCGGCGAGCGAAACAGATGCCGGAACGGACACTGCATCCGAAGAAGTGACCGACACGCCGGGCGAGGCAGTACTTACCAGCACAGGAACAGGCAGCAGCTTTGCGGCTCAGGCAAAACTGACCAGAGAGCAGGTACGATCCAAAAACAAAGAAACCCTGCTTGAGATCATCAACAACGAAAACGTGACCGAAGAACAGAAACAAAATGCAGTCAACGATATGACCGCCCTTACAGAAAACGCAGAAAAAGAAGCGGCAGCAGAGCTTCTGCTCGAATCCAAAGGATTTGCAGGTGCAGTCGTGAGCATCACAGACGGCAGCGTCGATGTGGTCATCGGACAGAGCGAAATCACCGATGCACAGCGGGCACAGATCGAAGATATCGTAAAACGCAAGACCGAAATTTCCGGTGAGAATATCGTGATCACCACCATGCAGAGTGAGTGAAAGAGGCAGCAGTGTGCAAAAGCATGCTGCTGTTTTGATATGAATTTTTTGCACTATCCATGTTAAGAATAAAAAAGATGCCAAAAATCATAAAAAGTTTGTTATAATAGCATCATAGTTGGGGACTTTTGCCCCCAACCTCATCATGTATAAAAAATGCATTTTAATAAGGAGAAAAGTCAAATGAAAGTATACGCAAAATTCAGAATTGATATTGATAAAGAAGATGAATCCATCTACACGCAGAAAGCAGTAAATCTGATGCAAAAGCTGGGATGCAAGGCAGAAAAACTGTACAGTTCCATGGAAAGATATACGTTTACCGTGGACATTAAGAAGGCAGTCTACAGAGAACTTATGGAATTAAAGAAAGAAATTGATCAGGTATTTCAGTACGATGAAGATACGGAAGAAGATGACGATGAATTGCTGGATATCATAGAACCGGATATCTGGTGCTCTTATATACTGAAATATACGCAGGAAGAAGAGAAAAATGCGATCGGATATTATATTGACCTAGCAGGATATGAATTTGAAGAAAATGAGAAAAAGGTATATGAAAGTTTGTGCCCGGAGTGTGAAACTTTTTTCCAGAACAAAGAATATACCTTTAAAAAGAAAAAGCAACTGGAGGATCTGAACAGAAGAAAAGCAGTGTTTACCCGCCCGGGACAGTTAGATATGTTTGTGACCATTCCAATGTATGAATATCTTATAGAAAAAGGACTGTCCCAAAAGAATTTTATTCCGGCATATTACAGCGGAGTTTTGAAAAAAGTTGCAGGATATCAGTTAAAAGCAGAAAATGTACTGGGAAAGGGAGCCTTTCAATGTGAAAGCTACAGGGCAACAGAAGCATGCAGTCACTGTAAAAAAGTGCGAGTTCAAAAAGAACCAGATGCGGGATTTCATAATATTTATCTGGATACAGAAAAACTGGGAAAATGGGAGCATGTCAATGCAACGTATGAATATACATACGGACATGCCAGAAGGATTTTAATTTATAGTCCGGAAATGAAAGAATGGCTGACAAAGGCAGATGAAAAATTGATCATGTATCCGGTATTTCCACTGGAGATGAAAGGAAAGATAAATCTGGAAAATGAAAATGGATGAGTTTAAAAGATATGTAGCGAAGCAGAATTCTTTCTACTACAATATATTTATGGTTAATATCCCTTACAGCCAGTAAGGAATTATCCATCTTGTTGCTTAAGCTGTATAATGATGGAGCAATCGGTATATCGAATACTTTCTTGGACTCCGCGTCCG
>ENA-OQKN01000285-OQKN01000285.1-human-gut-metagenome-genome-assembly--contig:-NODE-285-length-61704-cov-7.673547_pt1 | contig 61704 bp, 48 predicted proteins | sample MGYA00242776_ERZ504794 | MGnify/ENA primary metagenome ERZ504794 (study PRJEB26092, sample SAMD00036434) | human gut metagenome | host: Homo sapiens | study: EMG produced TPA metagenomics assembly of... | reverse complement strand
ATTATTATATTGGGATGGAAAAGCATAAAGTTTATCTAAGTGCAATACTGGATCTATATGATAGACGGATTGTTTCGTATGTTATTCGTGATAAGAACAACAATGCTTTGGTGTTTGATACGGTAGATAATGCTTTACTTAGAAATCCTGGTGCGCAGCCACTGTTTCACAGTGACAGGGGATTCCAATATACGAACAGGACATTTCATATAAAACTTGTAAATGCTGGAATAACGCAAAGCATGTCGCGAGTTGCTAAATGTATCGACAATGGACCAATGGAAGGCTTTTGGGGAATTCTGAAGAGAGAGCGATACTATGGAAAACGATTCACCGATAGAGATACTCTCGAAAAAATGATCGAAGATTATATAGATTACTACAACAATAAACGCTTGCAAAGGAATCTCGGAATTTTAACGCCAATGGAAAAACACGAAATTTACTTGCAAGCTGCATAAAAACTGCCAGCAGATAAATTTCTACTGGCAGGAAAATTTATATTTTTTCAATTGTCTACTTGACGGGGAGCGGTTCAAAACCCTCTGAGCATTTCGTTTAGTGTAAGAATCTTTTTTTACTTCTTACACGAACCTTGAAAACGAAACAGCCTGCCCATAGTGATACCAGAACTGAATAGGCATTCAGCGTGTCTTTTCTGGTTAATACGTCCCGGAAACATCAGCACCCGGTACAGGAACGGATATGGGATGAGAACAGGAATTTAATAAACGAAGGAGGTTTGCAATAAAGCAGATGGGTTTGATTATTTCCTTTATTGGATTTTGGTAGGATGTCCCTATGGTATCAGAAAAATGTGTATGTTTCTTGTGCCGAAGAATTTTGGAATTGCAGGAAGTATGGGAATACTGGCACTGAATTGTATCGTTGGAGGTCTGATTGGTGGTATTATTGTTTTTGTGAGGATTATCGTTATATTTACGCAGATAATAAAAGTAATAGCAGGACACTTCTGGACACAATGTCCAAAGGTGTAAAAGAAAAAAGGGCAACAAAAAAGGCATTGTCAATCAATCATAAACAATACCTCTACTTGTCATCTGGAACATATTCCATAATATCTTTAATCCGGCAGTTAAGTATCTGACATAGCCTGTTCAGAATAATGGTCTTTACTACCATATTTTGTCGGAGCCGCTGAAGCTGCCCTTTGAAGCTGGATCATATCGAATTCGGAGATTATTCGTATCAGGAGATAACATCAAAGGAAAAATTGCTAGAAGTGTTATCGTATTTGTTGCGGATAGGTGATTTCAAGCAGTACGCTGGAAAGACTATCCTAAATAATGTTTATATGGACCTGCGAGGAAAAAAGCCTGTATTTAAGAAAACCAAGACAGCTATGGAAAGAAATAATATATTTGCAACAATCAGAAGGTATGCAAAGAAGCTAAAGCCGCAGTATAATGGAGATGTATATCTGGAAAAGTGCTGATATACATATCAGGGGAACGAAACATACGCCTTCCTTATGTCTGACAAGTATATCATGGCATTATATACGCATTGTCTGATGGTGAGAAAAGAAGCTGCTGTGCAGGATTTGCGGGTGGAAGGTTTTACTGAAAAAGAATATGAAATGGTAAGACTGGAGAATGTGGGTGATGTTTTGTTTCAGGCATTGATGCTGGATGATGTAAAGATAAAAGATGGAATGATGTATGCAGATTTTTTATCAGTGATTTTAGATAATATTGTTGATAATTATTAAAAAGCTATGCGTTACGAAAGGGAGAGAAAAAATATGGGTGAACCAAAATGTATTTATTGTGGAACTTCCAAAGATTTGTCTAATTCAGATATTATACCAGATGCATTAACCGCATCAAGGATAATAAACAAGTGTGTGTGTCATGTGGAGCATAATAGTGGAATGACAAAAAAATTTGAATCAGAGGTGGCGGAGAAATTAGCCTTTCTATTGAATTATTTAAACATTAAATCGAAAAAAAGTAATCATTTTCCGACTTATGAAGCAGATTATGTGATTGCAGGGATACGATATCATGATAAAAAGGTGGTCAAAGAACATGATTTTATAAACAAGAAAATTCTGTGGAGTGAGAATAACGAGTCAGCATTTGGACCGTATGAAAAGATTGAACAGATAGCAAAATCAAAAAAAACTAATAAAGGCGATATTGAACAAATAGATATAAATACTCAAGTGATAGAATCACATATTCCACTTAAGTATGAGGTCTTTTTTAGTGAAGCGATGCATAGGCAAGTGGCGAAGATCGCATATGAATGGTATTGTCTGAAAAATAAAGTGGAAGATAAATACGAGGATTTTTCAGATATAATAGCCTATATTCTGGACGGTGGCAATGACCAAGTTGTAAAAATGGTCACAGATAAAATACTACTCGACAAATTTAGCGAATTTTGTCATGATGGAAGTCATGCTATGTTAGCTTATATTGATAATCAAGGTGGCATTAGTGTATTAGTGGATATTTTTGGAGTTGCAGTATATGATATAAAGGTATGTAAACATATACCAACATTTTGTGAGAATAATTGCATATTGCAAAAGATTAACATTGATGGTTCAGGAAATAGAGAGTGTGAATGTTTATGTGTTCATGACTATAATGATATTGTTTCAGACATGATTAATGGGATGAGTGAGAGTACTGATTTCCCAGCACAGGAAATTGGGGGATTGCAATGTCATGTAATGATGCCCCAAAATCAACATATTAACTATAATCTCTTTGTTTTAGATATTCTTCATATATTGGGTAAAGGAGTGGCAGGAATTCATGGTGGTAATCAATATGTGGTTGATTTTGTACTAAATCAATTACAAGACTTATTAAATACGGATGTCATTCATAAGAGAGGGCTTAAAAGATTTGTTGAGGACAATATTGGAAGTGATGAAATAAAGATAAATGAAGAAAATATAGGAGAACATAGCATCTTTTACTATTACATTCTTTATAAATTGGGGGAAAGTGAAATTCAAGCTTTAGATGATAAAGTTGTTGAACAGTTCATTATCAATCTATTTAACACAAGGAAGATTGATTCAAGAGAAGTGAATATGAGGGAAAAACTTGAAGAAATGTTACGTGAAGAAAAGTATAGTGAATTGATTAAGTTGGGGGCATGTAAAATAAGAAATTGGTAATCAAAATTTCAAAGTAAGTTTGAAGTTGCTGATTTGAAACAGATTATAAAAGAAACAGCGTCAGGGCAGTTGCAAGTCGAGAGATTTGTAGCTGCCCTTTTTTATTGCTTTTGGATACGATGTCCAGAAGCGGAAAGGAGAGTTATGAGGTATTTATTACATCGGCTGTATGTTCTACCTTAGCGGAGCATGCGCACATGGAAATGCAGATCGGAGGTACTTATGCAAGAGGAAGTAACACAGAAAACAATCGCTCTTGTAATTAAGACCGCTAAACTGGATGCCAACGTGCTGAAAGCTGCCATTTGACCTGCCCGACAGAGAGAAAGGCTGATTTTGACATCGGAAGGCTACAAATCTCCTGTAAATTTATCGCTTGTTGACAGATTTGTTGACAACTAAAACCCTTATATTTACTGGCGTTTCAGCTTTTTTTACAGGTGTCAACAAGAACATTCAAAAAACTTTCCAGTAGTATTTTGGAAAATAAAAAAACAACCAGTAAAAAGTTTCAAACCCCATGTTGACACTTATGTTGTCAGTGTACAGATAAACTTCCGGCAGGGACAAAGACAATCCTCTCTCTGTCGGGCACAGGAAAGAAAGGAAATAGATGATTATGGAGAAAATGATGAATACAAAAACAGAAAGAAACACATTTACAAAGAAGATTGGGCAGACAGTATATATTGTCCGTTATCATTTCAACGAAGAGGCAAAGGAAACCATGCAGGAAAAGATTAACCGGATGCTGGTTACAGAAGCAAGCCGACAGGAAATGTAGCTGAGAGAAGTGACTTGACTGAGTAAATTGAAATGGAAATATGTCTGATAGTGTGATATGATTTGAATGGCAAAAGATATTTTAAGGAACAGACATGCTAGCGTTAAGTTTGCTAAGGAGAATAATATGGAATGGTTTGGAATTGTAGCATTGTTGCTGTTACTTTGTTATACAGAGAAAAAAGATAAGCAGGTAGTTAAGCTGATGCGAATTGAAAATATTGAATCAATAGAAGAACAGTAAGTTCTATTTTAGAAATTCAGAGGAGTAAAGAGCATGAATTATAATTTACAAAAAAATCAAAATGCAGAACAGACTTATCATTCTATTCGTAATTCTATTGTGTCTGCATAACATCGTTTAAGCACAGCGGTAAATTCTGCTATGGTAACAACTTATTGGGAAATTGGAGAACAGATTTTTAAAGCATGTGGAGAAAATGATCGCGCAGAATACAGAAAGAAATTATTGGAATATCTTTCTGAGCAGCTGACCGCAGAGTTCGGAAAAGGTTTTGATAAATCGAATCTTCGTAAGATGAGGCAGTTTTATTGCACTTTTCCAATTCGAGACACACTGTGTCCTGAATTGAGCTGGTCACATTATCGTGTCTTGATGCGTATAAATGATGAACAGGCATTGATTGATCATCTTCAACATTTCCTTTTGGAACTTGGAAGAGGATTTTCGTTTGTAGCACGCCAGAAAAGGTTTACATTGGATGGACAGGACTTTTTTATTGATCTGGTATTTTACAACTATATTTTAAAATGTTTCGTTCTCATTGACTTGAAAATGGGGAAACTGACCCATCAGGATCTAGGACAAATGCAGATGTATGTGAATTACTATACTCGTGAAATGATGAATGAAGGAGACACGCAGCCTATTGGGATTGTACTTTGTGCAGATAAGGGAGATTCTATTGTAAAATATACGATTCCTGAAGATAATCACCAGATATTTGCATCGAAATATTTCACCTATCTGCCGTCAGAGGAAGAATTGAAACGTGAATTAAATTTGAAAGAATTTCACAAAAAGGAATAAAAACGAAAATACAAAGCGGAAGTTATAGTAAAGGAGATTTACAATGGAGTTTTGGATTTTTATGTTGATTATGGATTTGCTTCTTCCATTTACGATGATTGGTTTTGGAAGATATTTTATGAAAAAGGCTCCAAAGGAAATAAATTCAGTATTTGGATATCGGACTTCGATGTCTATGAAGAATAAAGACACATGGGAATTTGCTCATAAATATTGCGGTAAAGTCTGGTATGTCTGTGGAATGGTTATGTTGCCAATAACAGTAATATTCATGCTTTTAGTAATTGGAAAAAGTGAAGATTGTGTTGGGAGTATGGGAGGAATTATTTGTGGTGTTCAACTTATCCCTTTAATTGGGTCTATTCTCCCAACAGAAATAGCATTAAAAAAGAATTTTGATAAGAATGGAACAAGACGATAAAGTTTGCAGAATCAAGGAAATCGGGATTTGGAAGTGTGAAAGGAATGGAAATGGATAAATACCTTGAACTGAAAGAAAAATTTGAAGCAAATAGAGATGATGAAAATGCTGTAAAAATGGCGGCGTATATGAGGAATTTGTTTTCATTTTATGGTTTACCAACACCTAAAAGAAAAGCAATTTACAAGGATTTTCTGAAATTTGAGAAACGCAAAAAAATAATTGACTGGGATTTGCTTGACAGATGTTATGCAGATGAACATAGAGAATTTCATTATTTTGTGATGGATTATCTTGTGGCAATGCAGAAGTTTTTAAAATTCGATGATGTACCTCATATAGAAAAATATATCAAAACAAATCAATGGTGGGACACAATAGACGGACTTGATAGAATTGTCGGGAATATAGCTTTTACAGATGAACGAATAAATGACCTAATGTTGGAGTGGTCAACAGATGAAGATTTTTGGGTGCGTCGAATTGCTATTGACCACCAGCTTTGTAGGAAAGAGCGAACAAATACGGAATTGCTTGAAAAAATATTAGTGAATAACTTTGGCAGTTCAGAGTTCTTTATCAACAAAGCCATCGGTTGGAGTCTGAGAGATTATTCTAAGACAAATCAGGATTGGGTAAAAAATTTTGTTGAAACTCATAAAGACAAGATGGATAAATTGAGTATCAGAGAAGCAAGCAAATATTTATAAGTCAAATGGAAAACACAAAATTCAAGTTTATAGAGGACTTAATGAATCCTTGTAATATTGGGCGTTGCATGAATGTTAATTTGCGTTGCTTGATGTATTGATGGCTAATCGGTATGCTAGTTTTATCAAACGAAAGGAGTAACTAGAGATGCTTGGTGAAAATATAAAAACTTATCGACAGAAAAAAGGATATACACAGGAAGAGGTTGCCAACAGACTCCATGTGACAAGACAGACTATTTCAAAATGGGAGAAAAACTATTCGGTTCCAGATGCTGAAGTATTTGTAAAATTAGCAGATGTATTAGAGGTTCAAACAAGTCAGTTGCTTGAAGTAAAGGTAGATAGTGATGTGCAAACAACAGAAGAAAAACAGAATGCTTATGCAGAGCAACTAGCACATATTGCTGAACAGATGGCAATCAGAAATCGTCAACGTAAAAGAATATGGAAAACGATAGGAATAGCCTTTGCAGTAATCATCGTTGTATGTATTGTTCTTATAGTTATGAATATTTCATTTTTTTCTGCTTACCCGACTACAGAGGATGTTCAGACACATGAAGAGACTATTATGTTGGAAGAATAGAGTTACGAACTTCCAGTTTGTAGAATTCAAAAAATTTAATATGAAATGTGAGATAGAGCGTATGGAAATAATCTATACGTTCTATTTTTTTGCCTTTTTTGGAAAAAAGTGATTAAAAAACTATTGACATTTTGTTACTGGTGAAACAACGATTAGCATTTTATCATTATTTTTGATCGATTTGCAGCCGACATGGTGTATTGTCTGAGCGATATGGAAGTCATTTTGGACTTCCATAAGCGAGTTATACAAGGAATGTCGGCGAACAAGCGATCGGTCAAAAATGATGAATAAAATGCGTGTTGTTCACCAGCAACTATTTTTTGATTGCAATTATAATTTTTACTTACATATTCAAAGACTATGTCAAAGAAACTCTATACATTAAAGCGGAATACAATAATATCCCCATCTTTAACAACATATTCTTTTCCTTCCTGACGTACAAGCCCTTTCTCCTTACAAGCCTGCATTGTACCATACTCCTTAAGATCTTCAAAAGAAACAACCTCAGCACAGATAAATCCACGCTCAAAGTCTGTATGGATCTTACCAGCAGCCTGAGGAGCCTTTGTACCTTCTTTGATCGTCCAAGCACGTGTCTCGTCTTCTCCGGAAGTTAAGAAACTGATCAGTCCAAGAAGAGAGTAGCTGGCAGAGATCAGTTTTTCAAGACCAGATTCTTCTAATCCAAGATCTTCTAAGAATTCTTTCTTCTCATCATCATCTAATTCAGAGATTTCCTGTTCGATCTGAGCACATACAACGAATACTTTCGCATCAACGTCTGCAGCATACTCACGGACAGCTTTTACATAATCGTTATCTTCTCCAGCAAGTTCATCTTCGTTAACGTTCGCAGCAAAGATGACTGGTTTGATCGTTAACAGGTTGCAGGAATTTAAGATTTCCTGATCTTCTTCATCATCGACTTCAAATGTCTTAGCAAGCTTTCCATCTTCCAGATGAGCTTTCACTTTAGATAAGAATTCAACTTCGTGAGCAAGAGATTTATCATTTCTTGATCCTTTTGTTGATTTTGCGATACGACGGTCTAACACTTCGATATCAGAGAAGATCAGCTCGAAGTTGATCGTTTCGATATCACGAAGTGGGTTTACAGAACCATCAACGTGAACGATATTTCCATCATCAAAACAACGAACAACGTGAACGATCGCATCGACTTCACGGATATTTGCAAGGAACTGGTTTCCAAGACCTTCCCCTTTGGAAGCTCCTTTCACAAGACCTGCGATATCAACGAATTCGATCGCTGCAGGGATCACTTTCTTTGAATGGTATTTCTCAGCCAGATAATCAACACGAGCATCTGGAACTGTTACGATTCCCACATTAGGGTCGATCGTACAGAATGGATAGTTAGCGGATTCAGCACCGGCTTTTGTTAAAGAGTTAAATAATGTACTCTTTCCGACGTTTGGTAATCCAACGATTCCTAATTTCATAATCTATTAATTTCCTTTCTCATGGGTATTTCTTAAAACAGACCTTGAAAAAATATCCAAGGTCATACTGTAGATAGTTTACCATAAGCGACTTGAAAAGAAAAGAGAAATGGGATAAGATATCTTTGATTTGAGTAACAAAACAAAGAAGAGACAAAACGAGGCTTTAGAAAGGAAGAAAAGTGATGGAACATCAAATCAGATTCCCACATTTAGGGATCGTACTGAAAAATGTCGGTGATGGAATCAATATTGGAGGGTTTGAGATCAAATATTATGGAATGATCATTGCAACAGGATTCTTGCTTGGATTGATCGTTTCTTATTACGCAGCAAAACATGAAAATAAATTTGATCCGGAATTAGTCTTTGACTATCTGATCACGATGATCATTCCGGCGATCGTAGGAGCAAGACTCTATTATGTGATCTTTTCATGGGATTATTATAAGAATCATTTGTCAGAGATCATACAGATCAGAAATGGAGGACTTGCAATTTATGGAGGTGTGATCGCAGGTGCAATCACATTATATATCTTCTGCAAGAAGAAACATTTATCTATGCTTCAGTTTGGAGATGTGGCGGTAAAAGGGCTGCTTGTCGGTCAGATTCTTGGACGATGGGGCAATTTCTTTAACAGAGAAGCGTTTGGATCATATACCAACAGTTTATTTGCAATGCAGATTCCGACAAATTTCTTTATTGAACACGGAAGGATTGATGAGATCGTATCCAATGGATTGTATGATAAGGCAACTTATGTTGTATCTGGAAATGAAGCAGCAACCTTTATTCAGGTACATCCGACATTCTTATATGAATCTATGTGGAATCTTGTTTTACTACTGTTGATCATTTTCTTTTTTACGAAGAGAAAGAAATTTGATGGAGAATTGATCGCCATTTATTGTATTGGTTATGGAATCGGAAGATTTTTGATTGAAGGATTAAGGACCGATTCCCTGATGATCGGATCTACAGGAATCAGGGTATCCCAGATCTTAGCACTGATCCTTGCAGTATTTGGAACGGCATTTATTATGTATAAAAGGAAGAAAATAACGAAATAAGACACAAAAAGAAGGGAAATAAAACCACTTTTAGGGAATCCCTTCTTTTTTGTGCAAAAAAACAAGGATTTCTAAGAAAAAACTAAGATTTGATTGTGGATTATTCCTTGCAATTTATAAGTCTATCGTATAAAATGAAATTTATAAGTGGTAAGAAGTGGTGGAAAGTGGTGATGTCCATGTTTATGGGGGAATTTAATCACACGATTGATGCAAAAGGCAGGCTGATCATTCCTTCACGATTCCGGGAAGAATTAGGTCAGGAATTTGTGATGACAAAGGGATTGGATGGATGCCTGTTTGTGTTCCCACAAAACGAATGGGAAAGTTTTCAAGGGAAGCTAAAAACTTTGCCACTTATTAATAAAGATGCCAGAAAGTTTTCGAGATTTTTCATGGCAGGGGCAGCTCCATGTGAGATGGACAAGCAGGGAAGAACCTTGATCCCAGCGACACTTCGGGAATTTGCCCAGATGAAGAAAGAAGTTGTATTAACAGGAATGGCTGACCGCATCGAAATCTGGAGTAAGGAGAAGTGGATTGAGAACAATTCTTATGAGGATATGGATGATATTGCAGCCAGCATGCAGGAATTAGGATTAAGCATATAAGTTAGGTGGATTATGGAATTTAAACACATTTCCGTTTTATTAGACGAAACGATCGAAGAACTACATATTAAACCAGACGGAATCTATGTGGATGGGACTCTGGGCGGAGGCGGACATGCATATCATGTATGCCAGAAACTATCAGAGAAAGGAAGATACATCGGGATCGACCAGGATGCGGATGCGATTGCTGCAAGCACGAAGCGGTTAGAACCGTTTAAGGACAAAGTAACGATCGTGCGTGATAATTATGTAAACATGCCGAAAGTGTTACATGATCTTGGAATCGAACATGTTGATGGAATCTTGTTAGATCTTGGGGTATCATCCTTTCAGTTAGATGAGAAGGAACGTGGATTTACTTACAGAGAAGATGTTCCGCTTGATATGAGAATGGATCAGAGACAGTCACTGACTGCAAGAGATATTGTCAATGAATATTCCGAGATGGAACTATTCCATATAATCAGAGACTACGGCGAAGAGAAATTTGCAAAGAACATTGCAAAACATATCGTGAATAAGAGAAAAGAAAGTCCGATCGAAACGACCGGACAGTTAATAGAAGTCATCAAAGGTGCGATTCCGATGAAAGTCAGAGCCGTTGGAGGACATCCGGCGAAGAAGACATTTCAGGCGATCCGTATCGAATGTAACAGAGAATTAGACGTATTGAAAGACAGCATTGATGCGATGATCGATCTTTTAAATCCAGGTGGAAGATTATGTATCATTACCTTCCATTCTTTAGAAGACCGTATCGTCAAACGAGCTTTTAAGAAGAATGAGAATCCTTGTACATGCCCGCCAAACTTCCCAGTATGTGTATGTGGCAACGTATCGAAAGGAAAACAGTTAACAAGAAAACCAATCATTCCAGGGGAAGAAGAACTAGAGTACAATAAGAGAGCAAAAAGTTCCAAGCTTCGAGTATTTGAAAGGGCAGAATAAGGGAGAGTATCAATGGACAAGACGAGACAAGAACGATATAACATGATCTATGGCAACACAGCAAGGAAGATAGAAGATCTTGCTGCAGAGCCAGTGCGCAGACAGCCAAGGAAGACAAGAAAGGCAAGACCAAGAAGAGAACATCAGGTAAAGGAGTCAACAAGACAGAATCAGAAGAGAGCGATGTCGATCGATCTGGCCTTTATCAAGGTATTAGTTGCGGGACTTTGTGTGATCGCAGTTGCAAGTTTCTTTTATCTGTCAGAGCGTACGAAAGTTTTGAATCAAAAAGCGGCTCTTACGGATGCAAAGACACAGTTGAACACGCTGCAGGTAGAGAATGAAGATCTGAATCTTGAGATTGAACAGAGTATTCGTTTTGATACTGTAGAAACTGCGGCAAAGAAATATGGAATGGTGAAACCAGATTCCAAACATACTCTTCGTTATGAGAGCCAGGATGCAGAATACATACGCCAGTACGGGAAGATACCAAAAGCAGACTAAGAGGTGGCAAACTTGAAGAAAAGAAGAAAACCTATCAAACGATTAAATGATGCTATGAAACGACGTACGATGATCGCGTGCGGAATCATAGCACTTCTTTTTGTTCTACTGATTGGAAGATTGATCTATTTTAGTATATTTAAGAACGGAATTTACAAAAGACAGGTATTATCACAGCAGAATTATTCTAGTGAAACGCTTCCGTATAAAAGGGGAGATATCTTAGATCGTGATGGAAATACATTAGCAACCAGCCAGAAGATGTATACATTGGTTTTAGAACCAAAGAATATTTTAAGATCCGAAGAGGTACAGAAATCAACCATTGATGCACTTCATAAATATATGAAGTTAGATGAAGATAAGCTGTTAAAATTTATAAAAAGACATAAAGATTCTTACTATTCTGTATATCGAGAAGAACTTTCTTATAGTCAGATCGCAGATCTGAAAGATTTTATCGCTTCAGACAAAGCAGAGAATGTCTCAGGGATCGTATTTAATGAAAAATACAAACGTCGTTATCCGAATCAGTCACTGGCAAGCCAGGTCATTGGCTTTATATCAGACGGTACGATCGGAACTGGAGGGATAGAGCAGTATTATAACAGTACTTTATCAGGCGTCGATGGAAGAAAATATAAATATTTAAACGAAGAATTAGAACAGGATAGCTCCATTGTGGAGCCAGAGAATGGGAAAACAGTTGTCACAACGATTGACTCCAATATTCAGAAACTGGCAGAAGATCAGCTTTCTAAGTTTGAAAAGAAATATGGAAGTAAGGGAAGCAGCATTCTTGTGATGAATCCCAATAATGGAGAGATCTATGCAATGGCAAATTCTACTTCCTATAATCTGGAAAGCCCAAGAGATGATAAGAATCTCTTAAAGAAATACTCACAAAGTCAAGTTAATAAGATGAGTGAGAAAGAAAAGACAAAAGCATTTAATGAAATCTGGAAGAATCCAATTGTATCAAATGCTTTTGAACCAGGTTCAACATATAAGCCATTTACGGTAGCAGCTGGTCTTGAAGAAGGAATCTTAAAGGGCAATGAAACTTATTATTGTGATGGATACCAGAAGGTTGGACCGCATACTATCCACTGTTCTCATAGAAGCGGACATGGATTGATCACGTTGTCTCAGAGTATTTCATTATCGTGCAATGATGCATTGATGCAGATTGCAGCCAAAGAAGGCAAGAATGTATTCGCAAGATATCAGAAGAATTTCAATTTTGGGAATAAGACAGGGATCGATCTTCCTGGAGAAGCACAGACAGCATCGCTTCTTCATGATGCAAAAGATATGACAGCCGCAGATCTTGCCACAAGTTCTTTTGGACAGTCATTTAACTGCTCTATGATCCAGATGGGAAGTGCATTTTGTTCTCTGATCAATGGAGGAAATTATTACAAACCGCATGTGGTCAAACAACTTCGAAGCAGTAATGGAGAAGTTGTCAGCAATATAGAGCCGACGTTAGTGAAACAGACGATCTCAAAAGAGACATCGGATAAATTAAGAAAATACATGAAAGAAACTGTTGATTCAGGAACTGGAACAAAGGCAAAGATGAAAGATTATACAGCTGGTGGTAAGACTGGTACTGCACAGAAGATTCCAAGAAGTGCAGGAACTTATATCGTATCTTTTTGTGGATTTGCTCCAGTGGAGAATCCACAGGTGCTAGTTTATGTTGTGATCGATGAGATTCAGAGGGATTCTCAGACGAATACAGGACTTGCAGTTGAGATCGCAAAGAAGGTATTAGAAGGATCACTCAAGGAATTAAATGTTGCGAAAAGCAGCAAAAAGTAATATCATCATTTTATTTTCATAATCTTTATATTAAGACAGGGATTATGGAGATAAAATGAGGACGAAAGCAAAGAAAAAACTGTTGCTTGTCACGGCTGCATTTTTCACAGGGTTTTTGGTTGTGACGATAAAACTTTCTTATGTGATGATCGCTCAGGCGGATAAATATTTAAGTTTAGCCAGAAACCTGCATCAAAGAGACCGGGAGATTAAAGCGCCAAGAGGCAGTATTTACGACAGAAATGGCGTAAAGATCGCTTCGAACAAAGCAGTCTATTCGATCTCTGTGATATATTCTCAGGTAACCGACAGGGAAAAAGTAATAAAGGTCTTATCTGAGAATCTTAAGATCAAAGAATCTTTGATCCGAAAAAAAGTATATAAAAATTCAGTAAGGGAAAAAATTAAAAGTAATGTAGAAAAAGACATCGCAGACCGTATCCGTAAGTTTAAACTTGACGGGGTCAAGGTGGATGAAGATTACAAAAGAGTATATCCATATAATAACCTGGCATCGAAAGTTCTTGGATTTACAGGAGGAGATAACCAGGGAATCATTGGACTGGAGGTTTTTTATGATCGATATCTTAAAGGAAAGTCCGGAAGGATCCGGACACTGACAGATGGAAGTGGTATAGAAATCGATGGAGCATATGAAGAGAGGGAAGAACCAGTTGCTGGAGGGGATCTTTATATTTCGCTTGATGTGAATCTGCAAAATTATGCCGTGCAGGCATGTAAGAAGGTGAAGAAAGAGAAGAAGGCAAAACAGGTATCCATGATCTTGATGAATCCACAGAATGGAGAAATCTATGCAATGGTCAATGTTCCAGAATATGATCTGAATGATCCTTTTTCTTTGTCAGCAAAGAAAAGAAAGGCAAATAGTAAGAAACAACAGGAATATCTCAATAAGAAGTGGCGGAATTCCTGTTTAAATGATACTTATGAACCGGGATCGGTCTTTAAGATCGTAACGGCGACTGCAGGACTGGAATCATCGAAAGTCAGCGTGAATGATCATTTTAATTGTCCAGGATTTCGGATTGTGGAGGATCGCAAGATCCGGTGTCACAAAGTCGGAGGACATGGAAGTGAGACATTTAAAGAAGGTGTTATGAATTCCTGTAATCCAGTATTTATGGATGTCGGTGCCAGAGTTGGTGTGGATGGAATGTATCAGACATTCCGCCAGCTTGGACTGTTTGAGAAAACAGGGATCGACCTTCCTGGAGAAGCATCTTCGATCATGCATCAAAAGAAGAATGTCGGTGCAGTTGAACTTGCAACGATGTCTTTTGGACAGTCCATACAGATCACACCGTTACAGCTGTTAAGAGCAGTCAGTGCGGTGATCAACGGCGGGAAGCTGATCACACCGCATTTTGGAAGATATGTTCAGAAGCAGGATGGAACAAGATTAAAAACTTTTTTTTATTCAGTGAAAGAAGGTGTCATAAAAAAACAGACATCGGAGACGATGAAAGAATTGTTAGAAGCAGTTGTTTCCGATGGATCAGGAAGAAACTGCCGAATGGATGGTTTTTCCATTGGGGGAAAGACGGCAACCAGTGAGAAACTTCCAAGAGGAAATGGAAAATATATTTCTTCTTTTTTAGGATTTGCGAAAGCAGACAATCCTGCGATCATTGGGATCGTGTTGATCGATGAACCACATGGAACTTACTATGGAGGAACGATCGCAGCCCCTGTGATGAGAAGTGTGTTTCAAACTGCACTTCCATACATGGGGATTTATAAAGAATATACGCCAGATAAAAAAGAACCGTAGACGAAACAAGAACAAATGAGGTGGCGACATGAATTATGGTATTGTAAAACCAGTTTTAATTGCCTTTTTTATCAGCGTACTTCTTAGCCCGATGATGATCAGGTATTTACACAAATTAAAATTCGGTCAGTTTATCCGGGGAGAAGGACCCGAATCACATCTGAAGAAATCAGGGACTCCGACGATGGGAGGACTGATCATATTACTTGGAATCGTAATCGCATCGTTATTTTATGTTAGAAGATATCCGATGATCATCCCGGTGCTGTTTGTGACGCTGGGATTTGGATTTATCGGATTTATCGATGATTACATCAAGGTAGTTATGAAAAGGAACCTGGGACTGCGGGCCTGGCAGAAGATGTTTGGGCAGATCATAGTCACAGGAATCTTTGCGTATTATTTGATAAATTACACGCAGACAGGAACTTCGATGCTGATTCCTTTTACACATGGTAAATATTTAAACCTTGGAGTATTTTTTATCCCAGCGGTTTTTATCATTTTGTTAGGAACTGTGAATGGAGCTAATTTTACGGATGGATTGGATGGACTTGCATCAAGTGTTACGGTATTGATCGCAACATTTTTTACAGTGGCAGCTATTGGAATGGGGCATAATGATCTGGCAGCTGGAATCTGGCCGGTATCTTGTGCGACGGTTGGCTCACTTCTTGGTTTTTTAGTATTTAATGTATATCCGGCGAGAGTGTTTATGGGAGATACAGGCTCGCTTGCACTTGGGGGATTTGTGGCAGCAACAGCATTGATGCTTCGCCTGTCTTTATTTATCCCAATTGTTGCATTGATCTATATGATCGAGGTATTATCTGTTATGGCACAGGTATTATATTTTAAAATGACAAAAGGAAAAAGATTATTTAAAATGGCACCGATCCATCATCATTTTGAATTGTCAGGATGGCCAGAAACAAAGGTTGTAGCAATCTTTGCGATCACCACGGCAGTTTGTTGCCTGATCGGACTGGTAGCGATTTAGTAAGGAGAAAGAAATGATAGATACAAGCAAGAAATTTTTAGTAGCAGGAGCAGGAAAAAGTGGAATTGGTTCTGTCAATCTGCTTTTAAAAACAGGTGCAGATGTCAGTCTGTATGATGGAAAGGAAGACCTTGAGAAAGAGGCACTTTATGAGAAATTATATGAAAAGAAAGAGATTCCATTGATCTTAGGAAATATCACAAAAGAAGATGTAAGTAAGTTCGATCTATTAGTGTTAAGTCCTGGGATTTCAGTAAATGCACCGATCGCACAGATGTTTCGTGATCAGGAAAAGCCAGTATGGAGTGAGATTGAATTAGCATATCAGGCATCCAAAGGAAGAATCGCAGCGATCACAGGAACCAACGGAAAGACAACGACAACAGCGCTGACTGGAGAGATCATGAAAGGATATTATGAAAGCAGTTTTGTTGTCGGAAATATCGGAATTCCTTATACAAGTGTTGCGCTTGATACAAAAGAGGACAGTGTAACAACTGCAGAGATCAGCAGTTTCCAGTTAGAAACGATCGTTGATTTTAAACCGGATGTATGTGCAGTTCTTAATATCACACCAGATCATTTGGATCGTCATGGTACAGTAGAAGTTTATGCACAGACAAAAGAATCCATTGGAAAAAACCAGACAAAAGACCAGGTAATGGTATTAAATTATGAAGATGATACAACAAGAGCTATGGCAGACAGAGCGAATGGAACAGTTCTGTTTTTCAGTTTGCATCATAAAATAAAAGAAGGGGTTTCCATGGAAGGTGATGCATTTATCATCGAAGAAAATGGAAAGAAACAGATCGTATGTACATTAGATGATGTGAATCTGTTAGGAGACCATAATTATGAAAATATTTTAGCAGCGATCGCAGTGACTTATTCTATGGGAGTTCCAGTTTCATATATCAAAGAAGGAATCAAGAGGTTTAAAGGTGTAGAACATCGTATTGAATATGTGGATACAGTGAAAGGTGTTGCATACTATAATGATTCTAAAGGAACGAATCCAGATGCAGCGATCAAAGGAATCAAAGCAATGAACCGCCCAACATGGCTGATCGGTGGTGGATATGACAAGAAATCTACATATGATGAGTGGATCGAAGCATTTGACGGAAAAGTTAAAGAACTGATCTTGATGGGTGTAACAGCACCAAAGATCGCTGATTGTGCAAAAACACATGGATTTGATAAGATCAAGTTTGTTGATTCTATGGAAGAAGCAGTTTCATACATTGCAGGAAAAGCCCAAGATGGAGAAGCAGTTTTATTATCACCTGCATGTGCAAGCTGGGGAATGTTCCCGAATTATGAAGTCAGGGGAGATATCTTCAAAGATTGTGTCAGAAAATTAAAGGAGAACTAAAAAGTGGCAAATCGCATCAAAGAAAAATATATGGCCGGCAAAAGATACTTTGATTATCCGATGTTGTTTCTGGTAATATTTCTGATATGTTTTGGTCTGGTTATGATCTATAGTACAAGTTCATATAAGAGTACTGTCACATATGGAAATTCCTATCACTGGCTGTTAAGGCAGGCAGTTGCGATAGTGTTAGGTGCGGTTGCAATGGTTGTATGCTGTAAACTAGATTACCGCATCATAAAAAGTGAGAAGTTTGGAAATGGCTGTTATTGGGCTAGTATCATACTGTTAGTTCTTGTGTTGATCATAGGTGCAGCAAAGAAGGGTGCAGTCCGCTGGATCAGCATCGCAGGATTTCAGTTTCAGCCATCAGAAGTATCTAAGATCCTGGTTGTGATCTATCTCGCGAACAGATTATCAGCAAATGCTCATAAGATCCGAACATTCAAAGATAGTATCGTGATCGTTCTTCCAACGGTCCCGATCATTGCTCTGATCGTTACACAGAACTTAAGTACAGCACTTGTCGTGTGTTCGATGATCGGTGTCATGCTGTTTGTGGTAAGTCCGAAGATGAAAGAACTTATGTTAACAGCAGGCGGTGGAATAATACTCTTGTTCGTGTATCTGTTGACGGCAAATAGTTATCGAAACGAGCGTGTACAGATTTGGCTGCATCCAGAAAGTCACAAAAAGGGATTTCAGACGATGCAGGCATTATATGCGATTGGTTCCGGTGGGATTTTTGGAAAAGGACTTGGGCAGAGTATGCAGAAGATGGGATTTATTCCAGAATCACACAATGATATGATCTTCTCAATCATTTGTGAAGAATTAGGATTGTTCGGGGCAGTTTGTCTGATCCTTGTGTTTGTGGCACTGATCTTTCGGATGCTCTTGATCGCACTGAATACAGAAGACTTATTTGGATCACTGATTGTGATCGGTTTTATGACACATATCGCAATTCAGGTATTTATCAATATTGCTGTTGTAACAAACACGATCCCGCCGACAGGAATTCCACTTCCATTTATCAGTTATGGAGGTACATCGATCCTCGTTGTCATGATCGAAATGGGAATCGTATTATCAATTTCTAAGAAAATTCACATAAGATAAGGGTGAGTGTGATGGAAGAAAAAAAAGTCATCCGTATGGATGAGCATAAAAACAAGAATAAAGTACATAAACTATCGGGGAAGAAAATACTGCTTGGTATCGTTGCAGTTTTGATCCTTACGGTTGTGATCATTGCAGGGACGTGTAAAACAAAACAGATCAAAATTTCTGGATTAAGTTATTATACAGAAGCAGAAGTTAAAAAGGCAGTTGTAGAGAATGGATATATTGATAACTCGGTTGCATATTTCTTAAAATGTAAGATTGCGTCACCAGATCTTCTGCCATTTATAGATTCGATTCATGTAAGGATCAACCGGCCAGATACGATCACGGTCGAGGTAAAAGAAAAAAAGAGGGCTGGATGCCTTCTGTATAATGGAAAATACGTCTATTTTGATAAAAATGGTTATGCATTGGAAAGTTATGAAAAGAAATATGACGATGTTCCATTGGTTACTGGACTTAAATATGATGAATTGGTCATGCAGGAGAAGATTCCAGTCAAGAAAGAGAAAGTTTTTTCTTATCTTTTAGAACTTACGACTGCAATTGATAAATATAATCTTCCGATCGATCAGATTTATATCAAAGAAGATGGAAATGCCTTATTGATCAGCGATAAGATAACGGTTGATCTTTATAATAAAAAGGATATTGATATCAAGATTTCTGAATTAGCAGGGATGCTTAAGAAAGTAAAAGGGAAAAGTGGAACTATTGACATGAAGTACTTTAGCGAGGACCATAAAATTGCTGTTTTTCAACCAAAAAAGAGTTGAAAAAACTTAGTAAAGAAGGTATCATTAAGTTAGTGTACAGAATTTAAGGGAGTCATTTTAACATAGATGGCGTGAAGGAGGAACAACGTGGTTGAGATTATGCCTAGTGTTGAGAACACACAAGCAAGGATTTTAGTAATAGGAGTCGGTGGAGCAGGAAACAATGCGGTAAACCGAATGGTAGATGAGAATGTCCAGGGTGTTGAACTCGTGGGTGTGAATACAGATAGACAGGCTTTATCTTTATGTAAAGCAGGAACAAAGATTCAGATCGGGGAGAAACTGACAAAGGGACTTGGAGCAGGAGCAAAACCTGAGATCGGGGAAGCAGCGGTTGAAGAGAATCGTGAAGAGATCACAGAATTGGTTCAGGGATCAGATATGGTATTTGTAACATGTGGAATGGGTGGAGGTACCGGTACAGGTGCAGCACCGATCATTGCAGAGATTTCCAAAGGACTTGGAATTTTAACAGTTGGAGTTGTGACAAAACCATTTACATTTGAAGGAAAGCCTCGTATGAACAATGCAATGTCAGGAATTGCACGCCTTCAGGATCAGGTGGATACAATGATCGTCATTCCGAATGACAAGTTGTTACAGATCTGTGATAAGAGAACAACGATCCCAGATGCACTGAAGAAAGCAGATGAAGTACTGCAGCAGGGTGTACAGGGAATTACAGATATGATCTACAACCCAGGATTGATCAATGTCGATTTTGCTGATATTCAGACAGTTATGAGAGATAAAGGTATTGCACATATCGGTATGGGTGTTGCAGACGAAGAACTTGAAGCAATCAAGACAGCGATGGAAAGTCCATTGCTTGAGACAACTGTTGCAGGAGCTACAGATGTGATCGTTAATTTCGCAGGAGCGGTTGGAATGTTAGAAGCACAGCAGGCTGTGGAATACTTAAAAGACGAAGCAGGAGACGATGTCAATGTCATCTTCGGTACAGTCAATGCAGATTTTGGAGATCAGATCAGTGCAACGATCATCGCAACAGGAATCAAATCCGCAGATATTACAGGGAATGCAAGAACTGGATTTGCTGCAGCGAAGAAGCCAGTACAGCAGACACAACAGGCTCCGGAATTTTCAGGGCAACCATTACATAATGGAAAGGTCATGGAGGAAGAACAGCCAGTACAGACAACAAGCTATGTTTCTGAACCTGAGATGAAAGAGATCGAACAGGAAAGCTCTAAGATCAACATTCCAGAGTTCTTATTAAAGAGTAGAAGAAGATAATTTCTTAACAGATAAAAGACAGAATAAAAGCGTGTAGGATTTCAAAGATTCTACACGCTTTTTCATGTCATAGGAAATTCCGATGGAATCCCCTATGCAAGGATTTTTTCATAACTGCTGATAAGCAGGTTATTCGATATAATCTCCACGGCTGAATACAAGCTGATAATCAATACTGGCAAGACGTCTTCCAAGACAGCCAGCACATTCAGCAGCTTCCTCTCCAGTGCAGATCTTATTGTCATATAAAGAATAATCTTTTCTTACTGCAACAGGAGAAAGGTTCGGCATAACAACATTTGCACCTGCAAGAATTCCTTTTTCCCTTCCACGAGGATCAATCGTACCAAGTGCTGTTGTGGAAGGAAGCAAAAGATGAGGATTCATCAGACGAAGAATACTCACAAGGTATGTGGTAAGTTCCACACTTCCAGAAGGAAATTCCTTAAATCTTGTATCGTGATGTGGAACAAAAGGACCGATTCCGACCATCTGTGGGTCAAGTTCCTTGATAAATAGCAGGTCGTCTGCAAGATTCTCAACCGTCTGATAAGGGGCTCCAACCATAAATCCAGTTCCTACAGCATAGCCGATTTCTTTTAGATTCCACAGACACTGGATCCGGTTTTCTAAAGAAAGACTTTCTGGGTGGAGTTTCTGGTAAAGCTCTGGGTCAGCAGCTTCATGTCGAAGCAGATAACGATCAGCCCCTGCATCATATAATTTTTGATAACTTTCTTTGGAGCGTTCCCCAAGAGAAAGTGTGATGGCACAATCAGGGTAGCGCTTTCTGATCTCTGCCACGATAGGAACCATAACTTCATCTGTATAATGAGGATCTTCACCGCCTTGAAGAACAAAGCTTCGATATCCAAGCTGGTAACCATTCTCACAGGCAGAAAGGATTTCCTCTTTTGACAGACGGTAACGATTTGCATTCGGATTGCTGCCTTGAATTCCGCAGTAATAGCAGTTATTTTTGCAGTAATTCGTAAATTCTACTAATCCACGTGGAAAAACACCATTTCCATAGATATTTACAGCTTCTTCTCTGGCAAGAGAGGCAAGATAAGATGCGCTTTCTTCGTTCCGTTCTTTAATAAGTGTGATAAATTCTTCTTTTGTCAATGTATGCTTTTTATGCAAACGATCAATTAGTTCGTGTAAATTCATAATGTCCAACTCCTTTTCTGGTCTATAAGAAATATAACATATAATAGAAGAAAAGCCAAAGAATATCGTTGGTACAAAATAATAAAATTGCAACTTTTCATTGAGTGTGATAGAATAAAAAAGTTAATCTTGGCATGCTTTATAAATGCCATGGAAACTGATACAGAAAGATACTAGAAAGAAGGATATAAATGAAGCGCGAAGATGTGAGAAATATTGCAATCATTGCCCATGTCGATCATGGTAAGACAACATTAGTAGACGAGATGTTAAAACAGAGCGGAATCTTCCGTGACAATCAGGAAGTCGCAGAGAGAGTCATGGACTCAAATGACATCGAGAAAGAAAGAGGAATCACGATTCTGTCTAAGAATACAGGAGTTATGTATAATGGAATCAAGATCAATATCATCGATACACCGGGGCATGCTGACTTTGGTGGAGAAGTAGAACGTGTACTGAAGATGGTAAATGGTGTTGTATTAGTTGTTGATGCATTTGAAGGACCAATGCCACAGACAAAGTTTGTATTAAAGAAAGCATTAGAGCTTGATCTGTCTGTGATCGTATGTGTCAATAAAGTAGACCGTCCAGAAGCAAGACCAGATGAAGTTGTTGATGAGACATTAGAACTATTAATGGAATTAGATGCAGGGGATAAACAGCTTGACTGTCCATTTGTATTTGCATCAGCCAAAGAAGGATTCGCAACATTAGATCTTGATGGTGAGAAGAAAGATATGAAACCATTATTTGAGACGATCATTGAACATATCGAAGCACCAGAAGGTGATCCAGAGAAACCATTACAGGTATTGATCAGTACGATCGACTACAATGAATATGTTGGACGTATCGGAATCGGTAAAGTAGATAATGGTGAGATCGCGGTCAACAAAGAATGCATCGTAGTGAATGCTCATGACCCAGAACGTAAAGAAAAAGTCCGCATTACAAAATTATATGAATTTGAAGGACTTGATAAAGTCGATGTAAAGGATGCACAGGTAGGATCTATTGTAGCGATCTCAGGAATCTCAGATCTGTCAATTGGAGATACGATCTGTGATGTGGATGGAGCAGAAGCAATTCCATTCCAGAAGATCTCAGAGCCAACGATCTCTATGCAGTTTATGGTAAATGACAGCCCTCTTGCAGGTCAGGAAGGTAAATATGTTACATCAAGACATATCAGAGACAGATTGTTCAGAGAATTGAATACGGATGTCAGCCTTCGTGTGGAAGAAAGTGAGAATCAGGACAGCTATAAAGTATCTGGACGTGGAGAATTACATTTATCTGTATTGATCGAGAACATGCGTCGTGAAGGATATGAATTTGCAGTCAGTAAAGCAGAAGTATTATATCATTATGATGAGAATGGTAAGAAATTAGAGCCAATGGAGATTGCCGTCATTGATGTTCCAGAAGAATTTACAGGGGCAGTTATTGAGAAGTTAAGCCAGAGAAAAGGTGAACTTCAGAATATGACAGCAGCCAATGGAGGTTATGCAAGACTTGAATTCTCTATCCCATCCAGAGGACTGATCGGGTATCGTGGAGAATTTATGACAGATACAAAAGGAAATGGTATCTTAAATACACTGTTTGATGGATATGGACCATACAAAGGGGATATCCAGTATCGTAAACAGGGATCATTGATCGCATATGAAGCAGGAGAAACGATCACATATGGTCTGTTTAATGCACAGGAGAGAGGTACTTTATTTGTAGGACCTGGTGAGAAAGTATACGGTGGAATGGTCATCGGACAGACTGGTAAAACAGAAGATATCGAGATCAACGTATGCCGCAGCAAGAAGCTTACAAATACACGTGCTTCAGGATCAGATGATGCATTAAAATTATCTCCTCCAAAGATCTTAAGCTTAGAGCAGGCATTAGAGTTTATCGATACGGATGAATTACTTGAGATCACTCCAGAGAATATCCGTATCCGCAAGAAGATCTTAGATCCAACAATGAGAAAACGTGCAAAATTCTCATAAGATCATGCACGGTATGAAAGCCGTTTAAAACATGTCGAAAAAGTGTGACTAACTTTGTCGAAGGATTTTTCTTCTAATTGTGTCAAAATTGGAATACGATTTAAAGTATACTAATAGAACACAAGAAGGGAGAAAGAGTATGACAGAGCAGGGAATCAATCATAATCAAGTGGAGGTTTGCGGACGTATCAATTCAGCGTTTGAATACAGCCATGAGATTTTCGGAGAAGGATTTTATACAGTCAAACTTTTAGTAAACAGATTAAGTGAAGCAACAGACGAGATACCATTATTAATATCAGAGAGGCTCGTTGATGTGACAAAAGATTACAAAGGAATGCTTGTAAGAGCTTGCGGTCAATTCCGTTCCTTCAACAAGCACGAGGAGAATCGTAATCATTTGATCTTATCTGTATTCGTCAGGGATCTGGAATTTATAGAAAGCATGGATGGAGTCAGACCGAATCAGATCATTTTAGATGGATTTATCTGTAAGCAGCCAGTATATCGGATGACACCGCTGGGAAGAGAGATTTGTGACATCTTGCTTGCAGTGAACCGTTCCTATGGCAAATCCGACTACATACCATGCATCTGCTGGGGAAGGAATGCGAGATTTGCAGGGAATCTTGAAATCGGTTCAAGAATTCAGCTGATCGGAAGAATTCAAAGCAGAGAATATCAGAAAAGAGTTTCAGAAAATGAACTGATCAGACGAGTTGCATATGAGGTATCAGTAAACAAACTGGAGTTTCATGAAAAGGATGAAGAATAGTTGTATTTATAGTATCAGAAATGATATAATATCCTAAACCAAATATATTACTACAAAAGGAAGATTCTTTGAGGTGAAAAGATGGAAGGACGAGTGGAAATATACTGTGGCCAGGGCAGAGGGAAGACATCCTGTGCGATCGGCCAGTGTGTGAAAGCAGCCGGGCAGGAAAAGCAGATCATTATGGTTCAGTTCCTGAAAGGAAAGGAGACCGAAGAATTAAGCTTTTTCAAACGTTTAGAACCAGAAGTACAGTTGTTTCGTTTTGAAAAGTACGAGAGATTGTATGAGGATCTGAATGAAGAAGAGAAGAAAGAACAAGATCATTTTATTTATAATGGATTAAAATATGCACATAAAGTCATAGATACGAGACAGTGCGACATGGTCGTTTTAGATGAAGTGCTTGGGCTTTTGGACCTTGGACTATTAAAGACCGAAGAACTGGTGGAGATGTTAGAAAATCGTAGTGATGACCAGACGATCATCATGACAGGACGGCAGATTCCAGAAGCATTGATTCCATATGCAGATGCAGTATATGAGATCAGTACGATCAAAGAATCTTAATGTTGATGCTACATAGGATGATAGGAGGAAAGAAAAATGTCAATTTTTACAGGTGCAGGTGTTGCATTAGTGACACCATTCAAAGAAGATTTATCGGTGGATTATGATCAGTTAGAGAAATTTATTGATTTCCAGATCAATAACGGAACAGACAGTATCGTTATCTGTGGAACTTCAGGAGAGGCTTCTACAATGTCTCATGACGAGCAGATCGAAGTAGTCAGTGCATGTGTTTCTCATGTCAATGGAAGAGTTCCAGTTATCGCAGGAGCAGGAGCGAACTGCACAGATGAAGCACTGAACCTTGCCAAGAGATCAGAGAAAGCAGGAGCAGACGGATTGTTAGTCGTAACACCATACTATAACAAAGCAACACAGAAAGGTTTGGAAGAATATTATACAACAGTTGGTAATTCTGTAGACATTCCAATCATCATGTACAATGTGCCAGGAAGAACAGGAACAAACATCCAGCCAGCTACAGCAGTGAAGATCGCGAAGAGTGTTGATAATATTGTAGCGATCAAAGAAGCAAGCGGAGATATCGGTCAGGTAGCAACTCTTGCAGCATTAGCAGACGGATGCTTAGATATTTATTCAGGAAATGATGATCAGGTTGTACCTCTTCTTGCGTTAGGAGGAAAGGGTGTTATCTCTGTATTATCCAATGTAGCACCAAGAGAAACTCATGACATGGTAATGAAGTTCTTAGAAGGGGACGTCAAAGGAAGTTTAGATATCCAGTTAAAATACATGGATGTGATCCATAACTTATTTAGCGAAGTAAACCCAATTCCTGCAAAACGTGCAGTAGCAGAGATGGGATATTGTAAAAATATCGTTCGCCGTCCATTAACAGAGATGGAAGAGGATCACGCACAGGTATTAATTCAGTCAATGAAAGAAGCAGGAATTCTTTAAGGAGTTACAAAAGATGGTTAAGATTATGATGCATGGCTGCAATGGAGTCATGGGGCAGGTGATCAGCAAGATCGTAGAAGAGACAGAAGGAGCTGTTATGGCATGCGGTGTTGACCGTGTGGATGATGGGCACAATGATTATCCTGTATTTACAGATATCAATGCGTGTGATGTAGAAGTTGATGCGATCATCGACTTTTCCGCAGCACCAGCCGTTGATGGGTTACTGGATTTTGCAGTAGAGAGACAGATTCCAGTTGTGTTATGTACAACAGGATTAAGCGATGAACAGTTAGAAAGAGTTCATGAAGCAAGTAAGAAGACAGCAGTTCTTCGTTCTGCGAATATGTCATTAGGAGTTAACACATTATTCAAAGTATTAAAATCTATGACAAAGTTATTAGCAGATGCAGGATTTGATATTGATATCGTGGAGAAACATCACAGAAGAAAGTTAGATGCACCATCTGGAACAGCAATCGCGCTTGCAGAAGCTGTCAATGAGCCGTTGAATAACGAATATGAATTCGTATATGACAGAAGCCAGAGAAGAGAACAGCGTCCAAAGAAAGAGATTGGAATCTCAGCAGTCCGTGGTGGAACGATCGTTGGAGAACATGAGATCATTTTTGCAGGACAGGATGAAGTTATTGAGTTAAAACATACTGCATACAGCAGAGCTATTTTTGGAAAGGGAGCAGTCAGTGCAGCTCTTTATCTTGCAGGAAAAGAAGCAGGTATGTATGATATGAGTGATGTGATCGGATAGGATCATATTTTAAAGAAAAGATAAGAAAAGGGAATGAAACAACAAAATGTTAGTTTCATTCCCTTTTTCTGCATCAGAAGTTTTTGTAAAAGTATCTCAATCAATGCACTTTCTTTGCTTTAGGATAGATGAGTTTCATTTTCTGGTCGTTATAATGGGTATCCAGATATCGTTCAAAGAAATTAGAAGCAGGTATTTTTTTGCCACGCTGATCATAACGGATCAAGGCAGATAGTGACATGAACATATTTAATACCATGAAAACGACAATGATCCATGTAAATACAGTTCCAAATGCAATCGGAAGTTTCTCGATCAGATTGGATAAGAAAGGATAAATCCTCTTAAACCAGACAACGGTTGCAATTCCCCAGAAGAAACAATAAAGAAGATTGATTCTTCCATTCAAGTTAAAAGGCATTTTACTGTAATCCCAGAAAACCTTTCCGAAGACGATTTCACTTAAAACGCTGCAGAGATATTCATAGGCGCCGCCAAGAAAAGTACCAGTTAAAAATAGAAAGCTGTCTGAATGGTCTTTATAACGGTATAAAAGTAATGTAACACCAGCAAAGGCAAATCCCCACACAATGCTAAAAGGACCCCATACAAGGCTGCTCCTGCTCATCCAGACACCCATCTTCAAACGACAGAAGATCGTTTCAATGATATCTCCAAGCAAAGAACCGATGGAAAATAACAAAAACACCTTATAAAAACCGCATCCCTGGGCAAATACACCAGTCTTTGGGATCGTTGGCAGTTTTAATTTACGCTGTGGATAAGCACGTTCAACACGACGATCCACATAAGATGTTATCAACGAACTCAATTTCACGCTGATCTTTGTAAGATAAGCATCCGCAGATTCCCAACGTCGTTTATCGATATTTTTTCCAAAGACAACGATCGTGGTTGCTAAAATATCAATGATCAGGACTGCAAGAAGGATAAAAATGATAAGATGCCGGATAAATGGCGGGATCAGATGATAAAATTTAAAGAGCAGTGGATTGACAAACTTTACTCCGATATATCCTAAAAGTCCCCAGAAAACCGAATGGGACAGGCAGATGTAGCCATCAAGATTCCATTTATTTTTGGAATAATCCCACCAGCGTTCATGGTAAAAATGTTCAATAAAATGTCCGCCAAACCATTCAATGACTGTGGCATCGATCATAGCGGCAGCAAAGATCCATAGGCCGGTCATCTGATGCGTATTGATCGTAATAACGATAGCTCCGATTCCATAGGAAATACAAAGCGGTGAGTTGATAAAACCACGGTTTACCAAACGTTTCTGATAAAATGCTGATTGTACCACTTCTAAGATCCAGCCGATAAATGAGTAGATAAAGAAGAGAAAGCTTAGCAAAAATAAAGTTTTGATCATCATTTGTAAATGTCTCCTTTTGTCGGATTTTGTATTCAGTATGTATAAGTATATGGAAAAATGATAAAAAAGGCAAGAAAATAGAAAAAATCTAAACGAAAATTTGACAATATATTAACGTGAGAAATAAAAAAATAATAAACTTACGGGTAAAAACAGATAAAAAAAGAATGAATATAAATATATTTATGTTTAAATATAACAAAAAGAGTGTTATAATAATAACAAGATGTTGATATCAAATGGTATTTTGACCATGGTATCATGATGAGAAATAGAGTTGATATGGAGGGAAATATTATGGCAGCAATTATTGGAAGTCCAACACGCTACATTCAAGGTAAAGGAGAGATGAAGAATCTTTGTTCTTATGCAGATAAATTTGGAAAGAATCTCTTTATTCTGACGAGTGCATCTGGAAGAAAAAGAGTAGAACCGGCGATCAATGAAGGAAATAAAGACAGCAATCTTGTTTATGATGTGTTCAATGGAGAATGCTGTATGACGGAGATCAACCGAATTATAAAGATCGTGGAAGAAGCAGGAAGTGATGTGATCATTGGAATTGGCGGTGGTAAGATTCATGATACATCAAAAGCGGTTGCCTATTATACAAAGAAACCAGTGATCATCGTGCCAACGATCGCATCTACGGATGCACCATGCAGTGCATTATCTGTTATCTATACAGATGAAGGTGTTTTTGAAAAATATCTGTTCTTGCCATCAAGCCCAGATATGGTCATGGTAGATACCGATATCGTCTGTAAAGCACCAGTAAGACTGTTGATCTCAGGAATGGGAGATGCTTTAGCGACATATTTTGAAGCGAGAGCATGTAAAAGATCTGATGCAAGTAACTGTGTTGGAGGTAAATGTACATTGGCAGCAATGAATCTTGCTCAATTATGCTATGATACATTGATGGAAAATGGAGTACAGGCAATGATAGCAGCTAAAGAAGGAATTTGTACAAAAGCTGTGGAGAATGTTATTGAAGCTAATACTTATTTATCAGGAATTGGATTTGAGAGTGGAGGATTAGCAGGGGCTCATGCGATCCACAATGGATTTACAGCAATTCCAGAAACACATAAGATGTATCATGGAGAGAAGGTGGCATTCGGAACACTGGTTCAGCTGGTATTAGAAGATGCGGGAGAAGATGAGATCATGGAAGTGATTGATTTCTGCAGTGAAATTGGACTTCCTATAACATTAAAAGGATTAGGAATCGAGGAAGTGAAACCAGAGCAGATCATGGAAGTGGCACGTCTTGCATGTGCACCAGATGATACAATGGGGAATATGCCATTTGATGTGGAACCAGAAGATCTGTATGCTGCAATCATGGGTGCGGATGCTTTGGGTAGATATTATACGGAAGAGTAGAATTGTAATAGAATATGTTTGTTCGAATCAGAACTAAATGATATATGAATAAAAAGAAGTGATAGAATTTGGTGCGGAAGCCTTAAACTCTATCACTTCTTTTTATATAAGTTTCTTTGTTCTGTGAATCTAGGTTGTGGCGTGTTGAACACGTCAACTCAATGCCTACTCTACAGTTACAGATTTAGCCAGGTTTCTTGGCTGGTCTACATCATATCCTCTAAATACCGTGACATGATAAGCAAGTAACTGTAATGCAACGGTAGAAGCAAATGTTGCAAACAGGTCGTCTGTTGCAGGAACCTGAATCAAATCATCATAGATTCCTTCGTAATTACTCATATCTTTATCTGTTACTACGATCACATGAGCACCACGAGCTTTTACTTCTTCAACGTTTGCCATTAATTTTGGTAAGACATTTTCCTGTGTAGCGATCGCAATAACAGGTACACCTTCTGTAATCAGAGAAATTGTTCCATGTTTCAATTCTCCGGCACAGTATGCTTCTGCATTTACATAAGAGATTTCTTTTAATTTTAAGCAGGCTTCACAAGCAATACCGTAATCTAATCCTCTTCCAAGATAGAAAGCTGAGAATGTATCTTTGATCTTTTCTGAGATTCCTTTGATATAATCATCCATCTTTAAGACTTCTTCAACAGTTCCGATCGCCTGTTCAAATTTATCACAGAAATCTTTCATCTGTTCATTTGTCATTAAGTTGTTAACTTCTGCAAGTTTTAATGCGATCAGATACATACCTGCACACTGTACAGAGAACGCTTTTGTACTTGCAACAGCAATCTCAGGACCTGCATGTGTATATAATACATAATCACTTTCACGAGCAATACTTGATCCTTTTACGTTAACGATAGAGATCGTTTTTGCTCCACGTTCATTTGCAAGACGAAGTGCAGCAAGGGAATCAGCTGTTTCACCAGACTGTGTGATGACAACAACTAAAGTATGTTCATCTAAGATCGGATTCATGTAACGGAATTCAGAAGCTAATTCAACAGTTACAGGAATACGGATCATAGCTTCAATCAGATGTCTTCCAACTAATCCTGCATGCCATGCAGTACCACAAGCTGTTACGATCACACGGTTTACACCTTTAAAGATATCATCAGAGATGTTATCTGCACTAAAGTCAGCGTGACCATTATGGATACGAGGCATGATCGTATTATGAAGAGCCTCTGGCTGATCATAGATCTCTTTTTGCATAAAGAAATCATATCCGCCTTTCTGGGCAGCTGTTGTATCCCAGTCAACATGAAGCATCTTAGGTTCTTCAACCCCACCATCCATTGTGTATAATGTAATACTGTCAGCTTTCATGACAACGATATGTTCTTCAGGTACTACGAAATAATCTTTTGTATATTTTAATAATGCAACCATATCAGAAGCGATGAAAGAACCATCTTCTGTATGAGATGCTACTAATGGACTTGCATTTCTCATGCAATAGATCTCTCCTGGATGATCTTTGAACATAACACAGAAACCATAAGCTCCTTCTAAAGCTTTATCAGCTTCTTTTAATGCTGCAAATGGATCTCCATCATATAAAGAGTCGATCAGCATTGCTGCAACTTCGGTATCTGTTTCAGAAATAGCAGTAAATCCTTTTGTTTTTAAGGAAGCAGCTAATTCTTTGTAGTTTTCAATGATTCCGTTATGGATCAGAGTTACATTTCCAGATACATGAGGATGTGCGTTAACTTCTGTAACACCACCATGAGTTGCCCAGCGAGTATGTCCGATACCGCATGTTCCAGCAAGGTCAGCAGTAGCTTCAACTTTCTCACGAAGTGTTGCAACTTTTCCAGTTGTTTTTACGATCTTAGTTTCTGATCCATTATTTACTGCGATTCCGGCACTGTCATATCCTCTGTATTCTAACTGCTGTAATCCATCAACTAAAATTCCAGGTGCCTGTAAGTTTCCAGTAAATCCAATAATTCCACACATAATATAAATCTCCTTAAAATTGCGCAAAGAAAATAAAAGGAAGTATAGATATGTAAAAAAACTTCCAAATAAATCTTTTGTTTTCTTTTTCTAAATCATATGCGGTTTTGTCCAGATTATACTGCCTCTGTTTCATGATCACTCATGGGTTTACTCAGTATATCACGTAGTCTGGAGCTGCGGGAAAGCATCCGCCGAATCTTTCGATCACTTTCCTCCTCGTTAACCTTCCTATCAGACCCTCATCGGTCTGTTTCCGTATCAGGAAGGTGCATGGCGCTTAAATTCTGTAAAACTCCCTTCGAACATATTTTGTCAAAAACTCAAAACCCAAAGTTTTTAACGTTAGTGATTTTAACACGGAATATCTATGAAGTCAAATAAGAACGTGGTATTTTATAAAAACTTAATAAGTTTTGGGCGAAAGTGTTACATTTTAATAAAGATTTAAGAAGTTATAACTAGATACTTTCTGTTTTGAATGATATAATACTATGATAGCGAAAAAGAGCAAAGGAGAAAAGCATGAAAACTTTTTTTAAGAATATCGGAAATACGATCGTAAAGAAGCTTCGAAAACACCCATTGATATGTAATTTTGTATTGTCAGTTGTGCTGGCGTTTGTATTGGAAGTTTTGGGACGTCAGACATTTGATCTTAGTGCTGTGGGATTTGTGGATCAGAGAAGTAAGATGTTTTTATATAGTATCTTTATTATTTTCGTAACATACTCTGTGACACTGATTACTAAGAGACGACTATTTTCCTATATAATAGTAACACTGCTATGGAGTATCGTTGGAATCGTAAATTTTATGATGCTCAGTTCAAGAAATACTCCATTTACGTATGTAGATATTACGTTAATGAAGTCTGTATTGCCAGTTATGAATAATTACTTCTCGCCACTTGAGATTGGAGCAATGGGAGCATTGTTACTGATCGCATTGGTATTGTTAGTAGTGGCTTACATGTATCTTCCAATAGAAGAACACTTAAACCGTAAGAGCGGATTTATAAAAGTTATAGTGATCATAGCAGTATTTTCGGGAGTTACTTCTTATGGATTTAAGAGTGGAATGCTGGTAGATCAGATCCATAATATCCGAATTGCATTCAGTGATTATGGAACACCGTATTGTTTCAGTATTACAGCCTTGAAGAATGGAATTGATAAACCATCAGATTATTCAGAAAAGAAGATCAAAAAGATTGAGAAACGAACACAGAAGAAGGTTGCAAAGATGAAGAAAGAAAAGGTAAAGAAACCAAATATCATCTTTGTACAGTTGGAATCACATTTTGATATTACGCAGGTCAAAGGAGTTAAGTTTAACAAAGATCCATTACCAAATTTCCATAAGTATATGAAAGGGTATTCCTCCGGACAGCTTTCTATGCCGTCTTATGGGGCAGGAACAGCAAACTCTGAGTTTGAACTGATCACAGGAATGAATCTGGACCATTTTGGAGCAGCAGAATATCCATATAAAACAGTGCTTCAGAATACAACGACAGAGAGCATGGCGACGGTATTGAAGAATTACGGATATAAGGCACACGCGATCCATGATAACAGTGCGGCATTTTATGATCGAGATCTGGTATTCTCACAGCTTGGTTTTGATACATTTACAACAAAAGAAAGTATGAACATCAAGAAATGGACAGAAAATGGATGGGCAAAAGATCAGATTCTGACCGGTTGTATTATGGATAGTTTGGATTCTACGAAGGGACAGGATTATGTTTATTGTATTTCTGTACAGGGACATGGAGATTATCCAACAACACAGATCATCGAGAATCCGGAGATCACGGTTGAAGGAATTGAGGATGAAGCACTGAAGAATAAATATACTTATTATGTCAATCAGGTTTATCAGATGGATCAATTTGTCGGGAAACTGGTCAAAGTATTAGAACAGCGTGGAGAACCAACGATTCTTTGTATGTATGGAGATCATCTTCCAAGTTTGGAGATCGAAGATGAAGATCTGACATATGGAAATAAATATCAGACAAGTTATTTTATGTGGGATAATATTGGATTGAAGAAGAAGGACGGAACGATCGAGGCGTATGATCTTGGATCAGAAGTTCTGAATAAGTGTAATATTCATACAGGACTAATGAACAGTTTTCACCAGACAAGAAAAGGTACAAAAAATTATCAGAAAGACATGAAAGAGCTTCAGTATGATATGTTGTACGGAAAACAGTATGTATGGAATCAGGAGAATCCATTTAAGGCAACGGACCTTCAATTTGGAATCCGGCCGCTTACGGTGACGAAGATATATGAGACAAAGGACAGCATCTTTATCGTAGGAAACAATTTTACGAATTTCTGTCAGGTATTTGATGGCGATGTAAAGATCAATACAACCTACCATAATGAACATCTTTTGGAGGTATCGAAGAAAGATCTCAAAGACGGGGATACGTTTAAAGTGAGTATCGTCAGTAAGGCTCTAAGGGTACTAAGCAGTTCAAATGAGTATGTTTATCAAGAAAAAAGTGAAAAATAACGCAAAGATGCTTGTATAACGCGCAAATCTTATGCTATAATAGGTGAATGTTTGTGAAATTACAAAAAAGATAATAATTTTTAGGAGGATCTATACAGATGAGTTTGCAAGTGGAAAACTTAGAACATAATATGGCAAAGGTAACAATTGAAGTTGAAGCAGCGAAATTAGATGACGCTATCAAACAGGCTTTCAACAAGAAAAAAGGACAGTTTAATGTACCTGGATTCCGTAAAGGAAAAGTACCTTTCCAGTTGATCGCAAAAGAATACGGAGTTGAAATCTTCTATGAAGATGCAGCAAACATCTTAATTCCAGACGCTTATGCAGAAGCTATGAAAGATACAGATTTAGAGATCGTTTCAAGACCAGAAATCGATGTTACTCAGTTAGAGAAAGGTAAAGACTTTATCTTCACAGCAACATTTGCATTAAAACCAGAAGTAACTTTAGGAGACTACAAAGGAATTGAAGTACCTAAAACAAGAGTTACAGTGAAAAAAGACGAAATCGAAGAAGAATTAAAGAAAGTTCAGGAACAGAACGCAAGAGAGATCACAATTGAAGATCGTGCAGTAAAAGACGGCGATATCTTAACAATTGATTACTCTGGATCTGTTGATGGAGTGAAATTCGAAGGTGGAACAGCTGAAGATCAGACATTAGTTATCGGATCTGGAGCATTCATCCCAGGATTTGAAGAACAGTTAGTAGGAAAGAATTTAAACGAAACAGCAGATATCAACGTGACATTCCCAGAAGAATATCATGCACCTGATCTTGCAGGAAAAGATGCTGTATTTACAGTAACAGTAAAAGCAATCAAAGAAAAAGAACTTCCAGAATTAGATGACGAATTCGCAGCAGAAGTATCTGAATTTGAAACATTAGAAGATTACAAAGCAGATATTAAAGAAAAGATCCGCGATAGAAAGAAAGAAGCAGCTAATACTGAAAGAGAAAACAAGATCGTAGATGCAGCTGTAGAAGCAGCTACAATGGATATTCCAGAAGCTATGATCGAAGAACAGGTTCAGCAGATGACAGATGAATTTGCTCAGAGATTAAGCTATCAGGGACTTTCTATGGAACAGTATTTAATGTTCTCTGGAATGGATGCACAGAAATTCGCAGATGACTTAAAACCACAGGCAGTTAAGAGAATCGAAACACGTCTGGTATTAGAAGCAATCGCGAAAGCAGAAGATATCACAGCAAGCGAGGAAGACTTCAAAGCAGAACTGGAAAAGATGGCAGGAATGTATCAGATGGAAACAGAGCAGCTTGAAAAGATCATTCAGGGAGCTCAGAAAGACCAGATGATGGATGACATCGCAGTACAGAAAGCTGTAGATTTCCTTGTAGGTGAAGCAAAATAAGCAAGGCATTTTATAACTTTATGTTCTATTTGACAGACATAAATAAACTGCCTTAACTATCATTAGGAGGATGCAAGGATGAGTTTAGTACCTTATGTCATTGAACAAACAAGCAGAGGAGAAAGATCTTATGATATTTACTCCAGACTGCTGAAAGAAAGAATCATTTTCTTAGGAGAAGAAGTGAATGATGTCACAGCAGGACTTGTGGTTTCTCAGTTATTATTCTTAGAATCAGAAGATCCAGATAAAGACATCAATTTATATATCAATAGCCCTGGCGGTTCTGTAACCGCCGGAATGGCAATCTATGATACGATGCAGTATGTGAAGTGTGACGTATCCACAATGTGTATGGGAATGGCTGCCAGCATGGGAGCGTTCCTGTTATCTGGTGGAACAAAAGGAAAACGTCTGGCTTTACCGAATGCTGAGATCATGATCCATCAGCCATCTGGCGGAGCACAGGGACAGGCAACAGAGATTGAGATCGCAGCAGAACATATTCTTAGAACAAAGAAGAAATTAAACACGATCTTAAGCGAGAATACAGGACAGCCATACGAGACAATCGTCAAGGATACAGAACGTGATAACTGGCTCACTGCACAGGAAGCACTGGAATACGGCCTGATCGATAAGGTTATGGAAAATAGATAGTGATAGAATAGTGGGGTGATCTGGTGGCAGGTTATAATGACGAAAAAAAAGTATTAAGATGTTCTTTTTGCAATAAGACACAGGACCAAGTCCGCAAACTGATCGCGGGACCAAAGGGTAAGAATGTTTATATTTGTGATGAATGTATTGACATTTGTTCTGAGATTATTGAAGAAGAATTTGAACAGTATGCAGAGAATGACGGAGAGATCAATTTACGTAAGCCAAAAGAGATCAAAGAATTTCTAGACCAGTATGTTATTGGACAGGATGAAGCAAAGAAAGTACTTTCCGTAGCTGTATATAATCATTACAAAAGAATTTTAATGGATGGAGACTCTGATGTGGAATTGCAGAAGAGTAATATTTTAATGCTTGGACCAACAGGTTCAGGAAAAACATTATTAGCCCAGACATTAGCAAAGATGTTAAATGTACCATTTGCGATCGCAGATGCGACTGCTCTTACAGAAGCAGGATATGTTGGTGAGGATGTTGAGAATATTCTTCTTAAGATCATTCAGGCAGCAGATTATGATATTGACCGTGCACAGTGTGGAATCATCTATATTGATGAGATTGATAAGATCACAAGAAAGTCTGAGAATACATCGATCACAAGAGATGTCTCTGGAGAGGGTGTGCAGCAGGCATTATTAAAGATCATTGAAGGTACTGTAGCGTCTGTGCCGCCACAGGGAGGAAGAAAACATCCTCATCAGGAATTTATTCAGATTGATACATCCAATATCCTGTTTATCTGTGGAGGAGCCTTTGACGGATTAGAGAAGATCATCGAATCAAGAATTGGCAAGAAATCTATTGGATTTGGAGCAGATGTATTTGGGCAGAAGGAAACAGATCTCGGTGAGCTGTTAAGACAGGTATTGCCAGAAGATTTTGTGAAGTTTGGTCTGATTCCAGAGTTCATTGGACGAGTTCCAGTGAATGTATCTTTAAATCCATTGGATGAAGAAGCCTTAGTGCGCATTTTGAAAGAACCAAAGAGTGCTCTTGTGAAACAGTACCAGAGATTATTCGAGATGGATGGTGTGAAACTTACGTTTGATGATGATGCATTAATTGCAATTGCCAAGAAAGCATTAGAACGTAAGACAGGTGCCAGAGGACTTCGTGCGATCATGGAAGATGTGATCATGGATTTAATGTACGAAATCCCATCACAGACAGATGTATCAGAGTGCCTGATCACAAAAGATGTCGTAGAAGGTAAAGAAAAACCAATGATCGAACATTCTGGAGTGAAGGTGAAAGCCGCAGTGCCAAAGAAACGGGTAAAGACAAGCAATCATGGTGAGATTGCATAGATAGATTAGCCGAAATAAAAACTGCTTTCATGCAAGAGATTCTTGTGTCAAAGCAGTTTTTCTTCATGTCTGACGAAATTTACAGACAAATAATTCAGAAATGAAAGGAAGACTTGAATGAAAAAAACACTACCAATGCTTCCACTGAGAGGCAAGTATATATTTCCGAATACAGTCATTCATTTTGATGTATCACGAAGCCGTTCTGTAAAAGCAATTGAAGAAGCTATGGAACATGATCAGATGATCTTTTTAAATAATCAGATCGATCCGACGGCAGAAGATCCAGGAATTGAAGATTTATATCGTGTAGGAACACTGGCAAGGATCAAACAGGTTGTAAAGCTTCCAAAGAATATTTTGAGAGTTTTTGCAGAAGGATTATTTCGTGCAGAGCTTTCTGAAACTGTTGAGTACGAACCATTCTATAAAGTAGAGGTTTTATATGATCATGTAGAACAACAGTCATTTGAGGAATTTGAAAGAGAAGCATTTCTTCGAATGATCAAAGAAGCATTTGAAGGTTATGCGAAAGCCTGGCCACATTTGGATCAGAATATGGTAAATTATATTTTATTATTGACAGATGTGGAGATTCTGGTGGACGAACTTGCAACACATATTCCATTTTCTTATCCAGAGAAACAGAAACTTTTGGAAGAAATGGATCTAAAAGAGCGCTGTGAATTAATGCTTGTCATGCTGCAGGAAGAACTAGATGTTCTGAAATTGAAGCAGAAGATCCAACAGAAAGTTAAAGTGAATATTGACAAAAATCAGAAAGAATATGTGCTGCGAGAGCAGATCAAAGTGATCCGTGAGGAACTTGGAGAGACGAATGTAGAAGATGAAGCGGATGAATTTATGGAGAAACTTAAGAATCTAAAAGCATCCGATGAAGTCAAAGAGAAGCTCAAAAAAGAGATATTGCGTTTTCAAACAATGGGAAATCAGACACCAGAAAGCTCTGTGTTAAGAACTTATATCGAGACAATGTTTGAAGTTCCATGGGAAGAGATGAGCGAAGATTCCACAGACTTAGATCATGCACAACAGGTGCTCGATCGAGATCATTATGGAATGGAAAAAGTCAAGGAACGTGTTTTGGAATATTTAGCAGCACGTGCTATGAGTGGAAAGAAAGATGCAGCGATCCTTTGTCTTGTAGGACCTCCAGGAACAGGAAAGACATCTATTGCCAGATCAATTGCGAAAGCAACGAACAAAAAATATATTCGTTTATCTCTTGGCGGCGTCAGGGATGAATCAGAGATCCGTGGACATAGGAAAACTTATGTTGGAGCGATGCCAGGACGTATTGTTGAAGCATTAAAGAAGGTAAAAGTTAGAAATCCGTTAATGTTATTGGATGAGATCGATAAGACAGGGAAAGACCAGAGAGGAGATACCGCGTCTGCACTGCTTGAAGTATTAGACCCGGAACAGAATGAACATTTTACAGATCATTATCTGGAAGTTGCATTGAATTTAAGTGATGTCTTATTTGTTGCAACGGCCAATGACCTTTCTACGATTCCAAGACCACTGCTTGACCGTATGGAGATCATCGAGGTATCAAGTTATACAGACAATGAGAAGTATCACATTGCGAATGACTATCTGGTAAAGAAACAGATGGAAGCAAATGGATTAAATGATACACAGATTCACTGGAAGGAAGATGCCCTGAGATTTCTGATCACAGATTACACAAGAGAAGCAGGGGTCAGAAACTTAGAGAGAAGAATTGGACAAGTTTCGAGAAAGGTGACAAGAGACATCTACCAGAAGAAACACAGAAAAGTAACAATCACAAAGAAAGTGATCAAAGATTATCTTGGAAGACCTGTTTATGAATGGGAAAAAGACACACTAAGAGATCATGTCGGAATTGTTCATGGACTGGCTTGGACAGCTGTTGGTGGGGTGACATTAAAGATTGAAGTAAATGTTATGCCGGGAAAAGGAGCGGTTCAGGTGACAGGATCCCTTGGAAATGTCATGAAAGAGTCTGCACAGGCGGCGATCAGTTATATCAGAAGCCAGAGTAGAAAATATAAGATTAAACAGGATTTCTTTGAAAAACATGATATACATATTCATATTCCAGAAGGAGCTGTGCCAAAAGACGGACCATCTGCTGGAATTACGATGACAACAGCCATTTTGTCAGCGATCACAGGTAATAAAGTCTGTGGAAATCTGGCAATGACAGGGGAAGTTACGATCCGCGGAGATGTTCTTATGATCGGTGGATTAAAAGAAAAGCTTCTCGCAGCAAAACGGCTTGGAATTACAAAAGTACTTGTTCCAAAATCAAATGAAAAAGATGTCAAAGAGTTTGAAGAGGAAGTTGTCGAAGGACTTGAGATCGTTTATGTAAAAACTATGACACAGGTGATCAAAGAAGCATTTGTACATTAGATCGAAGGAAATAGAAACTGGAGGCAGTGATGAATTACGAAGAAGCAATGAATTTTATACAAAATACGAATAAATTTGGAAGTGTTTTAGGACTTGATAATATCAAAGAATTATTAGAAAGACTTGGAAATCCACAGGATCAGCTTAAAGTGGTTCATATTGCCGGAACCAATGGAAAAGGATCAACACTTGCATTTCTTGCAGGAATCTTCAGAGAAAGTGGATATCGTGCGGGGAGGTATGTCTCCCCGGCATCTTTTTGCTACGAAGAGAGATTTCGCATCAATGAAGAGAACATTTCGAAAGAAGATTTGTGCTTTTATATGGAAAAAATAAAGAAAATTTCAGAAGAGATGGTAAGAGACGGGATGTCACATCCGACAATGTTTGAGATTGAAACGGCACTCAGTTTTCTTTATTTTCTCGATAAAAAAGTGGATGTTGTGTTATTGGAAACAGGAATGGGTGGCAGACTTGATGCAACGAACGTAGTTAAGAAACCGATCGCGGTGATCATTGCATCGATCGGAATGGACCATATGCAGTTTCTTGGAGACACGATAGAAAAGATCGCAGCAGAAAAAGCAGGGATCATAAAAGAAGGATGTCCAGTTATTTCATATAACAATCAAGAATCCGTAAACGAAGTGATCAAGGAAAAAGCAAAAGAGATGCACTGCAAGGTTACTTTTGTAAATTCGGAAGGGATTCGTGTGTTAAGTGAATCTTTAAATGGGGAGAGCTTTTCTTATCGCTCATCTGATGGAAGATGGTATGAAAAGATAGAAATCCCGCTTCTTGGAAGACATCAGATCAATAATGCTGCCTTGGCATTAGAAGCATTGAATACGATAAGAAATTATTATTGTATCAGTGAATTTCAGACAGAAGATGGATTACGCAAAACAATCTGGAGAGGCAGGATCGAGATCTTAGAAAAGGACCCACTGGTCATTTGTGACGGAGCACATAATCCGGATGGAGCGAAAAGTCTGTTAAATTTTTTACAAAATAATTTTACAAATAGACGATTAATCTATATAATGGGAGTGTTATCAGACAAAGACTATGAACAGATGATACAGATCCTTACGCCGATGGCAGCAAAAGTTTATACAGTAGCACCAGATAATGCGAGGGCCTTATCAAGCAAGGATCTTGCAGAATGTGTAAGAAAATATCATCATGATGTAGAAGAAAGACAGAGACTGAAAGAGTGTCTTGAAGAGGTAAAACAACAAGCAGATAAAGAAGACGTGATCATAATCTGTGGTACATTATCATTTCAGAATGAATTAAAATAGAGGATAGAAACAGTGGAAAGATTCCAAAAGATCGTATGGCATGAGAAATACAAGGAGACATACGAGAGACTACAACAATTAGAAATAGATCGAAAGTTTTGCGGTCATGATATAGAACATTTTTTGTCGGTGGCAAGAATCAGTTATCTGATGATCCTTGAAAAAAGACTTCCTGTGTCCAAAGATATCATTTATGCGACTGCATTGCTTCATGATCTTGGGAGAGCTGATCAGTATGAAAAGGGAATTTCTCACGAGGAAGCGGGAGCGATTCTTGCCGAGGAGATCTTAACGGACTGTGGATATACCAGAGAAGAGAGAAAGTTTATGACAGATACGATCTTAAGGCATAGAGATATGAAAGAAGAAAGCGAAAGTTTTGCATCAATCTTTTATCGTGCAGATAAACTTTCAAGAGATTGCATCCACTGCAAAGCAAGACAGGAATGTTATTGGCCGGAAGAAAAGAAAAACAACAAGTATATATACTAGGAGAGATGCTATGATTATTGGAAATAAGACATTTGATACGAAACATCATGGATACATCATGGGAATTTTGAATGTGACACCAGATTCATTTTCAGATGGAGGAAAATATGATCATTTAGATGCGGCACTAAAGCATGCTGATGAGATGATCAGAGATGGAGCAGCGATCATTGATGTTGGAGGAGAATCTACAAGACCTGGATACACGTTGATCTCTGATGAAGAAGAGATCGCAAGAGTCACACCTGTGATCGAAGCATTAAAAAAGGAATTTGATGTGCCAGTATCCCTAGATACTTATAAATCAGGAGTTGCAAAAGCAGGAATCGAGGCTGGAGCAGATCTGATCAATGACATCTGGGGGCTTAAGTGGGATGGAACTATGGCTGCAGTTTTAGCAGAAACAGGAGTTGCTTCTTGCTTGATGCATAACCGTAAGGATACAGATTATAAGGATTATTTAAATGATGTGGTAGCAGATTTAGATGAGACGATGAAGATGGCAAAGGAAGCTGGAATCAAGAAAGAAACGATCATGCTGGATCCAGGAATTGGATTTGCCAAGGATCTTGATCAGAATTTAGAGCTTATGAACCATCTGGAGTTATTAAATCAGTGGGATGTACCAGTTCTTCTTGGAACATCTAGAAAATCCATGATCGGTTTAACGCTGGATCTTCCATCAGATCAGAGAGTAGAAGGAACTGTGGCAACAACGGTCAGTGGATATATGAAAGGATGCAGATTTTTCAGGGTTCACGATGTTAAAGAAAATATGCGTGCGATGAAGATGATAGAAGCAATTTGTGCAAAATAGGGAGAACAGAGGATGGATCAGATTACAATCAAAGATTTGGAAGTTTATGCAAATCATGGTTTGTATAAAGAAGAGAAAGCACTTGGGCAAAAATTTCTGGTATCTGCAATTTTATCGCTTGATACGAAACTTGCAGGTGTCAGTGATCAGATGGATTATTCCGTTGATTATGGTAAAGTATGTCATAGGATCAAAGAGATCCTTACAGAAAATGACTTTAACCTGATCGAATGTGTGGCTGAAACAGTGGCGAAGAAATTATTACTTGAGTTTTCATTGATCAGAAAACTAGAGATTGAAGTAAAAAAACCATGGGCGCCGATCGGATTGCCACTCGACTATGTTTCAGTGAAGATTAAAAGAGGATGGCACAGAGCGTATCTTGGAGTAGGATCAAATATGGGAGATCGTATGGAATACATTAATCAGGCAATCAATGCGATCGAGGTACAGGATGATACAAGAGTTGTTCATGTTTCCAGTCTGATCGAGACCAAGCCATATGGCGGTGTGGTACAGGATGATTTTTTGAATGGATGTATTGCTATTGACACATTAAAAGAGCCAGAAGAACTGTTGGACTTTCTGATGGATGTTGAAGCACAGGCGGGAAGAGTCAGAACAATTCATTGGGGACCAAGAACATTAGATCTTGATATCCTGATGTATGATGATCTGGTGATGAATGAGAGAAGACTGACGATTCCACATAAAGAGATGCACAAGAGATTATTTGTATTAGAACCATTAGAAGAAATCGCCCCATATCTGATGCATCCGCTTCTTGGACAGACGATCACGCAATTAAAAGAAAAGATAAAAGAGGAACAGTAACTTATGAGAGATTTGACGGAGATAAGGCAGCAGATCGATCAGATCGATCAGAAAATGCTTGCATTATTTAAAGAAAGAATGGGATGTTCTGCAGAAGTTGCAGAGTATAAAAGAGGAACAGGGAAGGCAATTTATGATCCTGTTCGTGAAAGACAGAAAATTGATGCCTTGACAAAAGACGAAGATGAACTTATCATTAAAAAGTCTGTCGAAGAGATGTTTCTTCAGATGATGAGTATCAGCCGAAGATATCAGTATAGTCTGTTATCACAAGAAGATGCTTATATTGATCAGACATTTGAAGAAGTGGAAGCACTGGATATCAATGAAGATACCAAAGTTGTATATCAGGGAATTCCAGGGGCATATCAGGAACAGGCAATGGTACAGTATTTTGGAGAGGATGTCAAGAATTTTTCTGTACCAGAATTTAAAGATGTTGTAAAGACTCTAGATCGAGGAGAAGCTGATTATGGAGTATTGCCAATAGAGAATACTTCAGCAGGAACAGTCAGTGGAATTTATGATATGATCCTTGACTATGACATTTGCGTCGTGGGAGAAGAATCTGTAGATGTAAGGCATGTATTGGCTGCAATTCCTGGAACGAGCTTAGATAAGATTGAAAAAGTATATTCTCATCCACAAGGATTGATGCAGTGTAAAGGATTCTTGGATGAACATCCAGACTGGGATCAGGTAAAAGTTGCAAATACAGCGATCAGCGCAAAGAAAGTAGCAGATGATAATAAGCCTGTGAAAGCTGCAATCTGCAGTGAACGTGCTGCAAAGATGTATGGACTTGAGATTTTGAAACGTGAGGTGAATGATGAAGGAAATAATACAACAAGATTTGTGATCATGTCAAAGAAGAAGCAGTACAGAAAAGATGCGGGCAAAGTCAGCATCAGTTTTAGCGTGCCACATGAATCAGGATCTTTATACAATATTCTGACGCATTTCATGTTTAACAATGTCAGTATGAGTAACATTGAATCCAGACCACTTCCAGGAAGAAAGTGGGAATACGGATTTTATGTGGATGTGATCGGGAATCTGGATGATCCTGCGATCCGTAATTCCCTTGCAGGAATTAAAGAAGAAACCAAAGATTTCAAAATCTTAGGGAATTTTTAAGAGAGAATGAAAAAGAGAGAAAAAGGAAAAATAACTGGGGAAATACAAACGAATGGAAGGTAAGGTAAAATGACACAGACAAATGGTGAAACGAAATTACAAAAATTTCACAGCGTCATGCAAAAAGTTCTGAAATATGGAATTGTTTTAGCATTGATCGCATTTATCGTATTGGTTTTGATGAACAAAGACCAGTTTTCCGAAAAAGTTGCAAAAGGAACACCAGAACATAAGCTGACGAAGATTGAAGTGACAGATGGTGATAAGGTTGTTCAGAAATTTAAAGCAGTTTCACATACGATGGAACGGTTGGATATCATGATCGACCGAAACGAACAGACAGGAAGAGCTGGAAGTATTGATCTGAATGTAAAAGACAGTAAAGGAAAATCTATTTTCCACATTACTCCAACACTGTTAGAGGTTGACGGACTGACAGATATGAAAGCAACGATGCGTCGTACTTTGCGTAATGAAAATAAATGGTACAAAGTAGTCGTGAATCAGAAGTTGAATAAAGGGGAAACTTATACGATCGAGATAACAGGAAAGGGTATTAAGGCCGAACGCCCATTATATCTGTATACATCAAGCAATATGGGGAAAATCTATCAGTCAGCTAAATTAAATGGTGTAACACAGAAGAATTTTCATGTTAGAACCAGAGTGTGGACGACACAGATTGATGTATCAGCAGTTGTTTTAACAGTAGCGATCACACTTGCTTTGATCATTTTAATTCTTACACCATTAAAGATTCCAGAAAAATGGAATAAGAGATTCACATGGGCATTATTTATCGTCAATCCATGGGTCGCATTTTATATGGTAGAAAAAGTATTCTATAATCCGATCAGTGTGATGAATAAATTGGCATTTGGAATGAACATCCTATGGTACTATATATTGTTCTTCATTTTATTACTGATCTTTAACCGTGTGAAATGGGCGTTGCTCGTTGGAGATGTATTTTTATATGCAGCTGCGATCGGAAACTATTTTGTATTAGCATTCCGTGGAACACCGATCACGCCGGCAGATATTTATGCACTTGGAACAGCAATGGACGTTGCAGATCATTATGTATTAAGTTATGATAAACCAGCAATCGTTGCGACGGTTGTATTATTGGGATTATGTGTGTTTGCATGTAAACTCGATACATATAAGATCTTCCATTGGAAGAAACGTCTAGTTGCATTACTGATCACAGCAATCGTAACAGTAGGAAGTTCTTTCTTCTTGACAAGAGTAGACTTTTTGTCAAAGAAAGGTGTTGCTGTAAACTTCTGGCAACAGAAGAAAGGATACTTAAAAAATGGATATATTTTAAGCTTTTTAATGAATATTCAGTATACGATCGTTTCCCAGCCAGATGGATATAGTCCAGAAGCGGTAGATAAGATCGCAGATAAGTATCAGGTAACACAGGGAACCAATAAGAAATTAAAACAGAAACCAAATGTTGTCGTGATCATGAATGAAACATTCTCAGATCTGAATGTAGTAAATAAGATCAAGACAAACAAAGAGGTTATGCCATTTATCAATAGTTTAAGTGAAAATACGATCAAAGGACATATGCTGGTATCTGTTTTTGGTGGAGGAACAAGTAATTCAGAGTATGAGTTCTTAACAGGAAACTCTGTATCATCTCTTCCATTAAACGGAAATGCATATACACAGTTTGTAAAACATAAGGTGCCAAGTCTGGCATCTCAGTTAAAACAGCAGGGATATGATACACTGGCATTCCATCCATACAAAGCACACGGATGGAACCGAGATACGGTATATCCGCTAATTGGATTTGATAATTTCTTAGATGAGACATCTATGAATCCAAATGGAGAGAAATTCAGAGGATGGTATAGTGATGCAGAAGATTACAATAAGATCATAGATATCTTTAATAAGAAAAAAGCGGGACAGCCATTATTCTTATTCAATGTAACGATCCAGAACCATGGTGGATATCTGATCGCAGACAAGAACTTTAAGGAAGAGATCAAGATCAAAGATGAGAAGGCAACAGATACAGCAAACCGTTATTTATCACTGATCCATGAATCAGATCGAGCATTCGAGAAGATCATCAACTACTTTAAGAATCAGAAAGAGCCAACGATCGTTGTAATGTTTGGAGATCATCAGCCAAAACTTGAGGATTCTTTCTATGAGCTGTTATATGGAAAATCTCTAAACAGCTTAAGTTTAAAAGAACTGCAGAAGAAATATACAGTTCCATTTATCATCTGGGCAAATTATGATATTGATGCAAAGAGCGATGTGGAAAATGTCAGTGCAAACTATTTATCAAGCCTGATGTTACAGCAGACAAACTTAAAGATGTCAAGATACAATGAGTTCTTATTAAATATGAGAAATGAAGTCCCAGCATTAAATGCCAATGGATATGTTGATAAAGATGGAAAGAACCATGAGTTGTCTGAGAATAATGAATATACAAAACTGATCACACAGTATCAGTATCTACAGTATAACAGTCTGATGGATAAGAAACATGTAAGTACAGACCTGTTTAGTGTAAAAGATGGAAAATAAATCAAAGCTTTGGACACTCTGCCTTGACAGAGTGCCCAAAACGATATAGAATGAAACGTGTTGTCATGTTGTTAAATATAACAGCATTATAAATAATATAAGAAAAAGTCAAAGTAATTGATTTTATTAGGAGGATACACATATGGTAAAAGCAGTCGTTGGAGCCAATTGGGGAGACGAAGGAAAAGGTAAGATTACAGACATGTTGGGTGAAACATCCGATATTATCGTTCGTTTTCAGGGAGGAGCAAATGCAGGTCATACGATCATTAATGACTATGGTAAGTTTGCATTGCATACATTACCATCTGGGGTATTCTACAACCATACAACTAGTGTGATCGGTAATGGTGTGGCATTAAATATCCCTGTATTATTCAAAGAGATCGAAGGAATCGTAAGTCAGGGTGTTCCACAGCCAAAGATCTTAGTATCAGATCGTGCACAGATGGTCATGCCATATCATATTTTATTTGATCAGTATGAAGAAGAACGTTTAGGAAAGAATTCTTTTGGATCAACAAAATCTGGTATCGCACCATTTTATTCAGACAAATATGCAAAGATCGGTTTCCAGGTCAGCGAATTATTTGATGATGATTCTTTAAAAGAAAAGATCAAAGCAGTATGTGAAAAGAAGAATGTTTTATTAGAGCATTTATACCATAAACCACTTCTTGATCCAGATGAATTATACAATACATTAATGGAATACAAAGAGATGGTAGCACCATATGTATGTGATACATCTCTGTTCTTGCATGAAGCGATCAAAGAAGGAAAGAATATCTTATTAGAAGGACAGTTAGGATCATTAAAAGACCCTGATCACGGAATCTATCCAATGGTTACATCATCTTCTACATTAGCAGGATATGGTGCGATCGGAGCCGGAATCCCTCCATATGAGATCAAGAAAGTCGTTACAGTTGTAAAGGCATATTCAAGTGCTGTAGGAGCTGGAGCTTTCGTAAGTGAGATCTTTGGAGATGAAGCAGATGAACTTCGCCGCCGCGGTGGAGATGGAGGAGAATTTGGAGCAACTACAGGACGTCCAAGAAGAATGGGATGGTTTGACGTTGTAGCAACCAAATACGGATGCCGTATGCAGGGAACAACAGATGTTGCATTTACAGTATTAGACGTACTTGGATACTTAGATGAGATTCCTGTATGTGTTGGATACGAAATTGATGGAGAAGTAACAACAGATTTCCCAACAACAGGAAAACTTGAGAAAGCGAAACCAGTATTAGAAGTACTTCCAGGATGGAAATCTGATATCCGTGGAATCAAAAACTACGAAGATCTTCCAGAAAACTGCCGTAAGTACATCGAGTTCGTAGAAGAGAAGATTGGATATCCGATCACTTTGATATCTAACGGACCAGAAAGACATGATATCATCAGACGTGGTTTTGAGGATTAATTATTAAGGACAGATCAATATGAGCAAAGAAAATGCAGATAAAGAACAGAAGAGAAGTTTCAAGCGTGAGGTATTTAGCTGGATCGCATGTATTGTTGTAACGATTCTTCTGACAGAATTTATCTTGAATTTTGTAATTATCAATGCGAATATTCCAAGTGGTTCGATGGAGAATACGATCATGACGAATGATAAACTGATCGCTCTTCGAACATCCTATTGGTTTAACGATCCGAAACGTGGAGATATCATTATCTTCAAATATCCGGATGATGAGACAGAATGGTTTATTAAGCGTGTGATAGCACTTCCAGGAGAGACTGTGTTGGTAAAAGACGGTAAAGTATATATTAATGGAAGTAAGAAAGCACTCAGTGAGCCATATATCAAAGAAGAACCAGTAGAAGATTTTGGACCATATAAAGTACCAAAGAACGGGTATTTTGTGATGGGAGATAACAGAAATAATTCAAATGATGCCAGAGAATGGGAGACCCATTATGTTTCCAGAGATGAAGTCTTAGGAAAAGCATGGTTTAGGTATTACCCATCGATTAAAGTGATCAAGTAAATGACCAAAGAGAAAGGCAGGAAGATAAGATGGATACAAAGATCATCAATGCAGAGAATGCTCCAGCAGCAGTAGGACCATATTGTCATGCAGTAGAAGCAGGAGATTTCGTATTTACATCCGGACAGATCGGATTAGATCCACAGACACAGGAATTAAAAGAAGGTGTCGCAGCACAGACCAAACAGGTATTAGCGAACTTAGGTGCTGTATTAAAAGCATCAGATCTTACATTAGATAATGTTATCAAAACAACAGTGTTCTTAGCAGATATCAACGATTTTGCAGAAATCAATGAAATCTACGAAGAAGCATTTGGAGATAACAAACCAGCAAGATCTTGTGTACAGGCAGGAGCTCTACCAAAAGGAGCACTGATCGAGATTGAAGTTATCGCAGTAAAATAAATAGATGAGTTATAGAAATCCCTGAGAATGAGTTGTAAAAGATTCATTCTCAGGGATTTCTTGTTTTATAAAAATATTTATGATCAGAGTGTCAATAAATTCAGCAAACGATCGTTATCTTCTTTCTTCTGAATACAGAATCGGATAAATTCACCGTCTAGTCCATGGAAACTTGCACAGTCACGGATCATCAGGCCAGACTTAATGCAACGTTCAAACATTTCAAAAGAAGTTGTGCCATCTAATAATTTTACAAGGATAAAGTTTGCATAAGCTGGATAAATCTTTAGGTTATCACGTTTGGATAAAATATCAATGCAGCGTGTACGTTCAGATTGTATATAATCCTTTGTTGTTTGAATATAATCTGTATCCATAAACATAGCTTCTCCTGCAAGAGCAGCAAGTGTATTGATCGTCCAAGGATTTTTGATACTGTTCATACGTTCAAGGAAAGCAAGATTTCCACAGATTCCATATCCAAGTCGCAGTCCTGGAGCGCAGAAGAATTTGGAAGTTCCACGAAGTATCATGAAATTATCGAATTTTGTTGTTAGGGATACTGCAGAGATTGTATCAATATCAGGTGCAAATTCTACATAAGTTTCATCGATCATAACGAAGATATCATGTAATTTACAATGAGTTAGGATCTTTGTGATCTCTTCGGTATTCAAAGCGCTGGACGTCGGGTTGTTTGGGTTACAGATCGCAAGAAGATCAATATCATCGGTAAGTTTTGAAATCAGGTCATTAAGATCTAGTTTAAAATCAAGATCTTCTCTTAAAAAATATTCTTCTACATGTCCGCCAACCAGATCGATCTCTCTTGTATACTCAGAATAAGTTGGAGAAAGCAGCAAGGCATGTTTTGGACGTAACAGCTGCATGGTCAGACTGATCATCTCAGTTGCACCATTTCCAACAATGATATGTTCCATTGGGACATTGCAGTAAAGTGCAAGGGTGGAACGAAGCTCTTTATAATCACGGTCAGGATATTCGCTGATCGATTCAATATGAGAAGCCATACTTTTCTTTAACAAAGGAGAAATTCCGAGCGGATTGACATTCCCGGCAAAGGGAATGATATCTTCTTTTTTGATTCCATAATAAGCTTCCACTTTCTCAAGATCACTTCCGTGAAATTCTTGTTTTTTTTCTGACATGGTAATTCCTCTTTTCCTTTTCTATTGTGTCGAAATTTGGTATAATACATATTATGCGATAAGTACGCATGGGTGTACTTGAATTTGTATTTTTGATATTTACATCATAATTATACCCACAAAATCTTTTGGTTGGCAAGGAGCAGAATAAGATTATGTCAGAATCATTGGAAAATTTTACAAATATCGTGAAAGAAGATATAAAAGAGGCAAAAACACTCTTTTTTTCTGAAGCGTTTAAAGAAGAATATCTAAAAGATCGAAGAGAAGAAAAAGAGCTTTATCATCAGCTTTTGCTGGGGAGAAACAGGAATCAGATCTTGGAGGAATTTTTGTTGAGTTCAGGACAGAAAAAGCCGGTTCTCTTGAGTGCAGCAAAGACGATCTATCAGGCAACGATCATGAATCTTGATGAACCATTGGAGATAAAAGTCAAGAGAGAAGGATGGGGGTATCTGGTAGGGAGAATAAAAAGTGACGGAACTTTCCTGTCTCTTCACAAGAATACATTTCAGGCAGAGGATTTTGAAGATGGCACTCTGACGATCTATGCAGATATGAAAACAATTCCGAAGGATGGAGATATCGACCATCTGATCATTCAGACTGTTTATCAGACTCTGCAGATCGAGGTTGTCTATAAAGAACAGAAAAGTGAAAGAAAAAAAGAAGAAGAATTCCGTCAAAAGAAATTGATCGAATTATATGTGGATTTCTGTACAGGAAGGATTACAACAAGTCAGCTTTATGAGAGAGGAAATATGGTTCTTGATAAGATGCCGGATGATCCAGTTAAGAATCGTATTTATGATCTGATGAAACTGCATCTTTCTATTCTTGAAGGAAAAGGAGACTTAGAAGAAAAGATTCCAGAAGATGCATCGAAAGAGCCGCTTTTGATCGCGCAGGGCTATGTTTGGTATCTTCAGGCATTTTATGATAAGGAAGAAGAAACGATCATAAGATCAAGAGATGAGATTAAAGAACTCTATGATCAATGCGAAGATGGAAAAATCAAAGGATATCTGTTCTGGCTTTATATGAATCTAAGCGAAGAATTGATGAAGGATGCTAAACTTCGAATGGAACTGATCAAAGAATTATATCAGGAAGGATGTCAAAATCCACTCTTGCAATTTGAAGGATGCTGTATTTTAGGCGAAGATGAGCAGCTGTTGGATGAGATAGATTCTTATGAATTATGGGTGCTTGAATTTGGTGCAGAGGAGAAGATCCTGAATTCCAAACTCATTGGAAGGATTTGTTTTTTGATTTCAAGAAACAAGGTGTTTTCCGAAGAAGTTCTTTGGTTGTTCCTTTGTATTTATAAAGAATACCGTCAGAGTGATGTGCTGCAGGGAATCTGTGCACTGATGATCCAGGGCAATTGTATGGACGAGGACTGTCATCCTTATTATGAGGAAGCACTTCAAAGAGGAGTACAGCTCATTGGCTTGCAGGAAGCTTTTTTAAGAACGATCCCGAAGGGACAATATCCATTGCTCCCAGAAGAGATCTTAAGATATTTTACGTATAGTAAGAGTCTTGGAAAAGAAGATCAAAGCCGTCTGTTTGCAAATGTTGTACAGAACAGAAGAAAATACCATAAGGTGTTTGCAAATTATGAAGAATTGATCAGAGCTTTTTTAAGAGAAGAATTGAGAAGAGGTCAGATCAATGAAGATCTGATCTTATTATACCGGTATTATTTTGAAGAATTGCTGGAAGATGAGAGATCAAGGCAGGATTTAGGTAATATTATTTTTGTCAGACAGTTGATCTGTGACAATGAATTTATCCAGAAAGCGGAGATTAGTCAGAGATGGAAGAAGAATCTGGATGTTTGTTACTTAAGAGAAGAAAAGATCTATGTAGAGATTTTTGACGAACATGCATCATTTGTGTTTTTTGACAGTGAGGAAAACAGATACATTGGATCAGTGGCTTATCAGTTAAAACCAATCTGGACGAAGGAGCAGATCCAGGCATATTGTGAGGCAGCAGACGGAACGAATGAGCATTTTGTCCTATATAAAGGTGCAGCTTTTGAAAGAAAACAACAATTAGAAGACGAAGACTTCCCAGTTGTGTTATCTGCATTAAAGAGCAGAGCACTGGATGAAGACTATGAACAGCAGTTATTTGAAAAAGTGTTGGATTATTACTGGGAACATGAGATGTCTGAAGAATTGAAACGTGCACTTTCTTATGTGGAATGGAAGAACTTAAAAGACGAAAACAGAATTCATATGATCCGCTATTTCATAGCAGGGGAATTGTATAATGAGGCTTTGAAAGGAATCGAACAATACGGATATCAGTTTTTGGATAAGCAGCAATTGTGTACGATCTGCTTATATGCACTGACAACATTAAGTACCAGACGCTCAGAACTGTTGGTTGAGATGTGTGAATATGCATTCTCAAGGGGAGAGGAAAACAGTGAGATCGTTGCATATCTGCAAAGATATTTCCACGGAACCAAGGAAGAGATGCTGGCAATATTTGAAGCAGGAAACAAAGGTGGTATGTATGACCGCATTTTTGTGGAAAGTGTGTTAAAAGCCTGTATCGCAGATGGTGTGGATGGAACAGAATTTAAGGTATTTTCTACTTATATTCAGCAGGTACAGACAGATACGGCATTGATTGATGCGATGTTAGTAGAATATGTGAATTTTGCATATGAACAAGATCAGATACTTCCAGAGGAATTTTATGAACTGATCGGAAAGAAGATCGATATCGGAAAGATGGACTGGATGTATCAGCAGCTCTATCTTGATTATTATAAAGATAAAAAAGAGAATTTAAGTGACAGATGTAAAGGACGCATCGAGAAGATCAAAGATCATCAGGTGGTTCAGACGGATCATGTTCTTCCAGTGTTGTTCCAATATCTGGATGTGATAAAACTTCCAAAGTATCTTTGTGCCAGAACATTTATAGAATTTCGTGCAAAGAGTGGACAGACAGTGATATTCCATTTTATGGATGGGACAAGTGCAGCATGGAAAGAGGAAGTGATGAAAGAGCTGCTTCCTGGATATTATGTATTCTCAGCTTCTATATTTGATCATGAATTAAATGACCATTATGTAACCATAGAAGGAGAAGAAAGAAGATATCGTGACCAGGTGGTCGTGACAGATCATTTGAAGTACTGCAAGGGAAGCCGCTTTTATGAACTAAATGAACTGATCCGGCATCAGCAGGATGGAAAACTCCAGATGATGATGGAGGAATATGCAGCAAAGACAATGATGGTGCAATTTATAAAACCAATGACAGAGGAATAAGATATGCAGACGGCAATACATTTTGAAGGAGATCTGGCATATATTTGTGTGTCAGATCAAGGAGAGATTAAGGAAGAAGAACCTGTCACTTATGGCAGATCCAGAGTGGAATTTGTCATTTCGACAGCACAGGCACAAAAGGAAGGAACGATCGGAGTTGTTCTTGATGAAGCAGCGCCGCAGATCGTACAACAAGCAGAAGAACAGTGTATCCGTGCAGGAATCACAAAAGAAAGGGTAAGATTTTTTACCAAAGAAGAAGCAGCGTTGGGAGTTGTTGGATTCCGTGGAGATAATCTGTTGCGTGGAAATTCAGTGATTTTTGATTATACCAAGAAACGATTTATCTGCTATGAGATCCGCAAGACAAAAGATCGTGTTTTAGTTGACAGCACGGATTATACGGAACAGATCAAGGATGCGGTGGCGAATGAAGAGAAAGATATCGCATTCTTACAGATCATCAAACAGGCACTGGTAAGAGGTGTGACGGCTACAGTTTATCTTTGTGGAGAGGGCTTTGAAGGAAGCTGGTTTAAACAGTCTACGAAAGCATTGTGCCTTGGAAGAAGAGTATTTATGAGCAAACATTTGTTTGCATGTGGAGCAGTGTATTTATGTGAAAATGATAAACATGTTTCCAGAGATGAGGTTGTGTTTGCACAAAATGTTACGATCAGTCAGATCGGGCTGGTCGTGCATCACCATGGAAGAGATATGTTCTGTCCTTTGATCATGGATGGAAAGCCATGGAAAGAAAGCCGTGGAGAGATTGAAATTTTTGTATCAGGAGTGAATGGATTGATTTTTGAAGTCAGAAATCGTTCTGGAATCAAGAAAGCTTCGATCTGTATGTCATTAGACGGAATGAAGAAAGATCCAAATCTTGTATATAAATTAAGAATTCAGGGAGAATACATCAAAGCAGATCAGTGTAAGATCAAGATCACAGATCTTGGGTTTGGACAGATTCGCCAGGCAAGCTATCAGACGTGGCAGCAGGTCATACAGCTGGAAAGAGGTGATTATCATGAGTAAGATCGTTTTGTGTGAGACAAAACCAGCGAAAGTTCCATATAAGATCGCAAAGATTGGGAGAAGCTTTCAAAGTTATGAGGAATTTTGCTGGCTGTTAGAGCATTACTTGATATTTTTCTTGACAGAAGGTTTTGAATATCCATTAAAAAATTATTTAAAAGAGCAGCTGGATATTGTGATCAAGAGTGATGATGCGGTACAGCAAGTCAAGGAAGTGATAAATTACTATAATTACTTTACTTCAGATGAGAAAATCCAGTTTCAGCAAAAATTACGCACAACTTATCTTTATTCTGCTGCAAAGAAGCAAAAACTTCTGGCAGATATGTATTTAAAGCATCAATTGTATGTAAGAGCATTGATCGCTTACCAGAAACTTGAAACAGTTTCAGGGAAATTAAATGCTGCGGAACAGATTCAGGTACTATATCATATGGGATTATGCCAAAGCCGGATGTTTTGTTTTGAAGAGGCAAAAGAATCTTTTGCAATGGCATTAAGGATCAAAGAAGATAAACAGATACAGGAAGCGTATTTTACAGCAGCATATCTGGCAGGAGATGAGGAAGCATTTTTGGAAGCAGGAAGAAGGATTTCTTTTGATGAAGATCAATGTAAGATGATCTATCAGAACATAAAAGAAAGAGAAAAAGAAGTTTTTCAAAAAGAAGAGTTTGATAAACTTGGTAAAATAGATTATCATAGAAAGAAGGCAGACGAAAATATAACCCGCCGCCTGATTAAGACAACTTTAGGGAAGTGGAAAGATGAATACAAAGCGCAGACTATCTGATGACCTGTCGAATGATAGTGAGATCTTAAGTGAAAAACGATTTGTAAAACTTTATAAAGAAGAGTTAGAAAGCATTGAGAAACAGATCCATGATCTTAAGAAACTTGATCAGAAAGATTTTGATGTGAAACCAGAGGTAGAGGACAAAGCAAGACTTTATTATCGGACATTTGCAAGAGAATTTTATGATGTTTGTGAAGGAAGAGTCAGTGATGAAGAGTTTTTTGACCTTTGGGAACGCGAAGAAGAATTAAAGGCAGGACTCAATTCGATCAATTCTCTGGAAGGAGAACAAAAACAGTTAGAGAAGGAACTTGTGCATGCGAATGAAGATGAGACCATGATGAATGGGAAGATCAAGGCAGCACAGGAGAAGAGAAGAAATAAAAAGGCACTGTTTATTTCATTTCTTTGCATAGCAGCAGCGGTATGCGGAGTGAGTGCTGGATATTTATATCATTTTGAGATGAATGCCAAAGATTATCTGTGGCAGTTGAGTGCAGGAGCAGTGATCATATTATTGCTTCTTGTGATTTTATTTCAGTCACAGAGGAAAGCTGGTGATCAGCTGAAATTATTAGAGATGATGGTCACACACAAGAGTCATACAGGAAAGCGGTTAGAAGATGATAAAAGAGAGATTGGCAATGATCTTAAGTTTTATTATGAGAAATTTGAAAAAGTATTTTCATATATTTCACCGGAACAGTGGAAATTATTTGATTTTTGTGGTAAAGTGTCAGCCAGATTAAGATTTAGCGATGCGATCCTTGAGGCATCCAATGATCTGGAACGATTATTAGAAAAGAACCAGTGGGATAATCCAGGAATCTGGATGTATCATCCAAAGGTTTTATATGATCTGATCAAACGAAAGGATTACCTGAATACATTGAATGATAGAAAAGATATATGCAATCAGGAATTGATCCGGCATGAGCAGATTTTAGAAGGAATCGGTGAACAAGCAGATTCTGAAACTATAGAGTAAGGAGTTTAGAGATGAAGAAAGAATTAGAAACAACGTATGATCCAGGTGCGATTGAAGAACGCCTGTATCAGAAATGGCTGGATAACAAGTATTTCCATGCAGAAGTAGATGAGACAAAACAACCATATACGATCGTGATCCCACCTCCAAATATCACAGGAAAGCTTCATATGGGGCATGCGTTAGATGAGACACTTCAGGACATTCTGATCCGTTTTAAGAAGATGCAGGGATATAATGCATTATGGATACCAGGAACAGACCATGCAAGTATTGCGACAGAAGTAAAGATCATCAATGCACTGAAAGAAGAAGGAATCGAGAAGGAAGATCTTGGAAGAGAGAAGTTCTTAGAACGTGCCTGGGATTGGAAAGAAGAATATGGTGGAACGATCATCGAACAGATGAAGAAACTTGGATCTTCCTGTGACTGGGATCGTGAGAGATTCACGATGGATGAAGGATGTTCTGAAGCAGTCAAAGAAGTTTTCATTAAATTATATGAAAAAGGTTATATTTACCGTGGATCAAGAATCATCAACTGGTGTCCGGTCTGCCAGACATCTATCTCTGATGCGGAAGTAGAATACGAAGATCAGGCAGGGCATTTCTGGCATATTAAATACCCAGTTGTTGGAAGCGAAGGTGAATATGTAGAAATCGCAACAACACGTCCAGAGACATTATTAGGAGACTCTGCAGTTGCAGTTCATCCAGATGATGAAAGATATACACATTTAGTTGGTAAGATGTTAGAATTGCCATTATGCAATCGTCAGATTCCAGTTGTAGCAGATGAATATGTAGACCGTGAGTTTGGAACAGGTGCCGTTAAGATCACACCAGCACATGATCCAAATGACTTTGAAGTTGGGAAACGCCACGATCTGCCAGAGATCAATATCTTAAATGACGATGCAACGATCAACAAGAATGGTGGTAAATACGAAGGTATGGATCGCTATGAAGCAAGGAAGGCCATTGTTGCTGACTTGGAAGAACAGGGATATTTAGTTAAGATCAAAGAACATGAACATAACGTAGGAACACATGACCGCTGCGGAACAACAGTTGAGCCTATGATCAAGCCACAGTGGTTTGTGAAGATGGAAGAACTCGCAAAACCAGCGATCGAAGCTGTGAAGAACGGAGATCTGAAATTCGTACCAGAACGTTATACAAAGACATATCTTCATTGGTTAGAGAACATCCGTGACTGGTGTATTTCCAGACAGTTATGGTGGGGACACAGAATTCCAGCATATTATTGTGATGAATGTGGAGAAGTTGTCGTAGCAAGAGAAACACCGGAAGTATGTCCTAAGTGTGGATGCAAGCATTTCACACAGGATGAAGATACATTGGATACATGGTTCAGTTCTGCATTGTGGCCTTTCTCAACACTCGGATGGCCAGAGAAGACAAAAGAATTAGATTACTTCTATCCTACAAATACACTGGTAACAGGATATGATATCATTTTCTTCTGGGTAGTCAGAATGGTATTCTCAGGATACGAACAGACAGGAAAGAGTCCATTTGACACAGTACTGATCCATGGATTAGTTCGTGATGAACAGGGACGTAAGATGAGTAAATCCCTTGGAAATGGTATCAATCCATTGGATGTCATTGCACAGTATGGTGCAGATGCCTTAAGATTTACACTGATCACAGGAAATGCCCCTGGAAATGATATGCGTTACACAGAAAAACGTGTCATTGCAAGTCGTAACTTTGCAAACAAGATCTGGAATGCATCTCGTTTCATTATGATGAACTTAGAGCAGGCTGATTTCTCTGATGTTACATTAGAAGATCTTACAAGTGCAGACAAATGGATCTTATCTAAGTTAAATACACTTGCCAAAGATGTTACAGACAACATGGAGAAATACGAACTTGGTATCGCAGTTCAGAAATTAAACGACTTCTTATGGGAAGAATTCTGTGACTGGTATATTGAGATGGTAAAACCTCGTCTGTACAATGATGAAGACCAGACAAAGGCAGCAGCACTTTGGACATTAAATACAGTTTTAACAGAAGCATTAAAACTGTTACATCCATATATGCCATTTATCACAGAAGAGATTTATTGTAATTTAACAGATGAAGAATCTATTATGTTAGCAAAATGGCCAGAGTTCAAAGAAGAATGGAACTTCAAGGCTGATGAGAAGGCTGTAGAGACGATCAAAGAAGCAGTCAGAGGAATCCGTAATGTTCGTGCAGAGATGAACGTATCACCAAAGAAGAAAGCACAGGTTTACGTGGTATCTGAAGATGCGGAAATCAGAGATATTTTTGAACAAGGGAAAGTTTTCTTTGCTACACTTGGATATGCAAGTGAAGTTATCATTCAGGACAACAAAGACGGAATCGGAGACGATGCAGTATCAAGTGTGATCGCAGGAGCTGTGATCTACATGCCATTTGCAGAATTAGTTGACATTGCAAAAGAGAAAGAACGTCTTGCAAAAGAAGAAAAACGTTTAAATGGCGAGATCAAACGTTGCGAAGGAATGCTTGGAAATGAAAGATTCGTAAGCAAAGCGCCTGAAGCGAAAGTTCAGGAAGAAAAAGACAAACTTGCCAAATATCAGCAGATGTTAGAACAGGTCAAAGAACAGATCGCAAGAATTTCATAAAGATCAGAAGTGGATGATAAAACGAGGTTTTGAAAAATGGAATTTACATTAGATTTACACACACATACAGTAGCCAGTGGACATGCGTATTCAACAGTACAGGAGATGGCAAAAGCAGCGGCAGATAAAGGATTGAAACTTCTAGGCATCACAGAACATGCACAAGGAATTCCTGGAACATGCGATGAGATTTATTTCCATAATATGCGTATTATTCCAAGAAAGATGTATGGGATCGATCTGATGTTTGGCTCTGAGATCAACATTATCGATCATGATGGAACTTTAAGTATGGAAGAAGAAATTATTGAGAAGACTTTGGATATCCGAATTGCGGGAATCCATCTTCCATGTTATGAAGTTGGATCCGTTACACAAAATACGAATGCCTATGTAAAAGCGATCGAGAATCCAATGATCGACATTATCAGCCATCCAGATGACAGCAGAATACCGATTGATTATGAAACGATCGTAGATGCGGCAAAAGAAAATCATACACTATTAGAGATAAATAACAGTTCCTTGGATTCTTTGTCATCAAGAGTTGGAGCATGGCAGAATCTGCAGATCATGCTTCAGATGTGTGAAGAGAAGAAAGTGCCGGTAGTCGCAGGGACAGATGCACATTTTTCAAATGCGGTTGGTGTGTTTGATCATGTGGAAGTCTTATTAGAAGAGATGAATTTCCCAGAAGAACTGGTAGTGAATCGCTCTGTAGATGTGTTAAAACAAGAAATTTTACAACATCGTGAAATCCGAAAGATCGGAAGAGATTAAAATAGAAACATCCATCTAGAATTAAAGTTCAGATGGATGTTTTTTTATTTTTCGGATAAAATGTAATAAATAATGTCAGCACAATAATTGGCAACATCAGTTTTTGCAGATAAGAAGCTATCTCCAGGAGTAAATTTTGAATAACAATTGTTTTTATCGGCACGAATGATACTCGTGGTATCCACAAATGACTTCATACTTTTATGGATCACAAGATCTTCCATAGGGAGATAATAATAATTTTTATAATCTTTGTGGTAATGCTTTAGATGACCATTTTCCAAAGGACATGTAAGTGTAGCATTCGAATGATCAAGAGTCAGAGATATGCCAGACTTTTCGTAATTGCAGCTGACAGGAATCTGTATATCGAGATTCAGATGAGCAACAAAATGATCATTTTCAATAAAATAGGATGATAAAGTAAATTCTTTATCAAGCAATGCGGGATAAGACATCAACGAATAAATTTTATGTAGACCGATAAGATCTTCGTGGTTATGTAAAAGTAGCGATTCTTTATTCTTGATCTCTCCATTCTCAAGATAATCCTGATAAGTTTTGATAAGTTTTTTTCCAGAAAGTTTGTCGGTTCGTTGAATTCCTAAATATTCTTCCAGATTCTTCTGCTGGAAATTCTTTAATCCCCACAGATTTTTATAAGGTTTTAAAATCTGATAAAGATCAAGATGTTCATACTGGTCAAATGATGCATTGATCTTAAACTCCTTGATCTTTGATGTCAAAAAAGGAAGATCAAAGGTTTTTCCATTAAATGTAATCAGTGTATTATAAGGTTGGATAAATGCAAGAAAATCAGTTATGATCTGTTTCTGAGATAGTCCGTCTTCATTAAACCATTGTGTTACATTTCCATCTATACCACAGCATCCGATCACAGTAATCGCTGAGATATCAGCACTCAATCCAGTTGTTTCTATATCAAAAAATAAAGATTGTTGTATGTTATGTTCCATAAAAATCCTTTCTGTGAACAAGAATCATATCCACAAATTTATTATATCGGCTTTTGATCGGATTTGCAATGAATGGAAAACCAGATATAGATTATAAAGGTCTCTAAAAGTCTCTTAAGGATCTCCAAAGGTCTCTTGAGAGACTTTTAGAGACCTTTATACTTTTAACTCCCCATCATATGATCATTTAAGATAAGAACATACGTACGGATAATTTATGAATTCTGATCCAATAGACTGGACTGTTAAGACATGATAAGGTATAATACGAAACGAATGGAAAAAGACAGAATAAGGAGGGAATGTTAAGAACCTAAAACAATCAACAAATGTGATTAAAAGTGTTTAAATATACTCAAAGGAGAGTGCTATAATGAATACATCAAATATCACAAATTATAAGCCAAAAGATTTTGCTGAACTTTTAGGCGTATCTGTTAAGACATTACAACGTTGGGACAGAGAAGGAACTCTAAAAGCAAACCGAACTCCAACTAATAGACGCTATTACACTTATGACCAGTATCTACAATTTAAAGGTATAAATACTGAAAATGATAAGCGTCATGTAGTTATTTATGCTAGAGTGTCTACAAGAAATCAAAAAGATGATTTACTAAATCAAGTTGCATTTTTAAGACAGTTTTGTA